>OBJA01000135.1_pt1 | contig 74280 bp, 64 predicted proteins | sample 1519751 | NCBI WGS metagenome assembly OBJA01 (sample SAMEA3881238, study PRJEB22517) | soil metagenome | biome: lake sediment; feature: soda lake sediment; material: sediment, water from around vicinity | place: India | collected 2013-12-23 | depth 3 m | reverse complement strand
CCCGGGACGCTGTCCCAGGCTAAGTTATTTATGCTCTTCGAGCAATTTTGTTAGACGGAAATCCGCATAAATCCGAAATTTTTAAAATGGATTACACATCATATCTGTTCCGGCACCTCAAAAAAAGAGATCACCTGCAAAACACCAAATGAACCTTTATTGTGGTTAAATCGTTACTTTTACAGGCTGAAACAGTAATCACAATAAACAAAATATTATGAGCACGATAAAAGTAGCGATTAACGGATTCGGAAGAATAGGAAGGCTAACCTTCAGGGCGATGCGCAGTAATGAGCGTTTAGAGTTGGTAGCCATTAATGACCTTACAGATGCCCGCACGCTGGCGCACCTGCTGAAGTATGATTCTGTCCACGGAAGGTTTCCCGGAGAAGTGAGCCATGAGGATGACCACCTCATTGTTGACGGTAAGAGGATAAGGGTTTATGCGGAGAAGGATCCGGCCATGCTCCCGTGGGGTCAGATGGGTATAGACGTTGTAGTGGAGGCGACCGGCGTGTTCCGCAGCCGCGACAAGATAAACAAACACCTTGAGGCTGGAGCCAGGAAGGTTGTCCTCACCGTTCCGTCAAAGACCAGCGAGGATGTGGATGCCACCATAGTGCTTGGTGTTAACAACGAGGTTCTGAGTCCCGATCACAGGATACTCTCCAACGCATCCTGCACCACCAACTGCCTGGCGCCTGTTGCGAAAGTGCTTCATGAGAGATTTGGCATTGAGCATGGTCTAATGAACACCATCCATGCCTACACCAACGACCAGATCATCCTTGACTCGCCCCATTCCGACCTGCGCAGGGCCAGGGCTGCTGCAATGTCTATCATTCCGACATCCACCGGTGCCGCCAAAGCGGTAGGGCTGGTCATCCCCTCCCTCAACGGGAAGCTGCATGGGATGGCACTCAGGGTTCCCACACCCGACGGGTCACTCGTTGACCTAACCGTTAAGCTGAGCCGCACCGTCACGAAAGAGGAGATAAACAAGGCCGTCAAAGAGGCTGCTGAAGGGCCCATGAAAGGCATTTTGCAGTATAATGAAGACCCCATCGTCAGCACCGACATCATCGGTAACACACACTCCTCAATCTTTGATGCAGAACTTACCACCGTGATGGAGGGCAATTTCGTCAAGGTCATCTCATGGTACGACAATGAATATGGCTACTCCTGCCGGGTTGCCGACCTGATCGAAATGATCGGTTAAGAAAATTTCTGAAGGGCTACTTCCAGTGTTCGATAAGCATCGTTTGCCCGTCGAACACTGCATAGCTCTTGGTATTCACCCATTCCCCAACGTTGATGTATGTGCTGCCGTCGATTTTCAGGTCGAGGGTTATGTGTCTGTGGCCAAAGACAAAGTAATCTACGGCGTTTGTTTTCAGATAATCCCTGATGAAGAGTACCAGGTACTCCTTATCCTCGCCGAGGAACACATCCTTTCGGTATGAATTTGCCTTCCTGCTCTTTGCGGAGAGGTAGTTCGCCAGCCCGAAACTGAAGTTGGGGTGGAACCGGGCGTAGAGCCACTGGAAGAAGGGTGCTGTGAAGACTCTCTTCATCATTTTATACCCATGGTCATTAGGTCCCAGGCCGTCGCCATGCCCGATGAAGAACACCTTGCCGCTAATCTCATGCGTAACAGGCTTTTTGTGTACCTGTATGCCCAGCTCCTTTTCCAGGTAGCCGAACGTCCACATGTCATGGTTGCCGGTGAAGAAGTGTATCTCAATACCCTGGTCGGCAAGCTCCGCCACACGGCCGAGAAACCGTACAAAACCTTTGGCTACAACGGTCTTGTACTCGAACCAGAAGTCGAAGATGTCGCCTAACAGATAAATTGCCCTGGCATCCTTGCTGATGTGGTTGAGCCACTCCACAATCTCTTTCTCACGTCTCAGGCTCTCAGCGTGTGTCGGAACCCCGAGGTGGAAGTCGGATGCAAAGTATGTCCTGTCTCTTGTGGTCAATTATTATGGTATATGGTTTTCAGAACAAACATACGAAAAAATCAGAATCTGATCTTCTGCGGAAGCTTAAGCGGGTTAAGCAGATGCAGATTCAAAACAAAGCGGATCTTCTGGAAATAGCTTATATCAGGCCTGTTTAGTTCTTCAAGGCGTGCGAACTCTTTCGACTCCATGAAGGGGAACGGGAAATATATCTCCGCGACATGTTTCATAAGAGTAACTTTCACTCCGGAGCTGTAGAGGAACATGGCGTCGAAGAATTTGTCGGAGCCGGCGTCAGCGAAGATGCCAGCATCCAGATATAGCTGGAATGGCAGAAACCCTGGCATGGTGGTACTCATATTGGTTGTGACCATCCATCTGTCGTTATTGCCGGCAGTGGTAATCCTCCTGAATCCTCCGTCGGTGAGGTACATATGCTGTCTGAGGATTCCGGGCACCTGGTTCCGGGCGAGGTACAGATGGTCGAACAGCGGATCGTGAACGTTGAATCTTGATCCAGTGTTCATGGCAATACCGCTGGTGGTGAACCTGTAGTCGTACGGCGTGTTCTCTGAAGGCTTCAGCAGCACCACCCCGGAGAACAACCTGATTGAGAAGCCTTTCCCCTGGCCGGAGTAGTTGATGAACCAGTTCTCTTCCGACATCAGCCTCAGAACACCGCCCGACTGCTGCAGGGAGGCCTGTATGCTGAAGGGGTTTAGGACGCGGCCGGCACGGTATATCCACCTTACCTCATTCACATAGTAGCTTTCAGGCTTATCAAGGATAACACTGTTTTCGGGGTTTGCAACATCTTTTCTTATATATATCGACCTGAACCTTATCCTGTGTTTTCCGGGATCCAGCGGGCTGCTTTTTCTGAAATGGAATTCAGCATAAGGCATAATCCTCTCATACGAGAGTGAAAGCCTTGAGGTATCTGAGCTGCGGTTCTTTGTTTCATAGCCATACCGCTTGATCTCTGCTCCGATATCTATCCTGCTGATCAGTCCGTTGTCAGGCCTCAGCCTGTGTTCGATTCTGCCTGTCCCTGCCAGGTCGTTGTTTCCGTTGGCGTACATGGGCATGAGCAGGTACTCCGTGTTTGGCGGGATGATAGGGTTGCTGTATGCGGCGATGCCCGCCATGAAGCCGTTGGTATGGTTCCATCCGGCCACAGGGGCGAGGGATACCTGCGTTTTGTAAGGATCCGGCACTGCCGCGAAAGGTACAATTTTCAGTGGCTCCACCTTCCTGAACACTCCCCGGGTGCGGATAGTGTTATCGTGGCGCTGAAGTTCCGGCAGGATATACTCTCTGTCGATGGTGATCTTCCTGATGGCATTGGCAGTGTCTTCAATATTGATGGTGGCATTTCCACCATGGCCCTCCACCCAGAAGAGGCGGTCGCCGGCAGGCGACGAAATTGTAACCGGGTATGGCACTTCCACACCGGATACATTTTTCACGGTGAGCAGGTATCCGTTCTCTGCCCTTCTGAGTGACCTTATCCTGTAGTCGGGCCATTTGCTTCCTGCCAGAAGCTGATCGTGGAACCATGTGGCAGTCTCTTCACTGCTGTAACGGTGCAGGTATCTGAGGAAGTCCTCCCCAGTAGGGTGCCTTCCCTCCCAGTCGTTGTAAAAGCTTCGTATCAGCGTCGTAAACTGCTCGTCGCCAATGTACTCTGCCAGCGTATAAAATGAGAATGCACTTTTTAGCTCAGCAACGGTGGTGTAGTTCCTTGCCGTATATTTTGCAGCGGGCAGGATGGCAGGCTGCGCTTCATCCTCCTGCAGGAAACGCATCTTCAGATAGTCCAGCCACGTCGGCGGGTGGCTGTCCATGCCTCCGAAGTTTCTTATCACACCCGGATCAAGGAGGATATCCTGTATGGAGAGAGAATCGCTGTAGTTTTCCCTCAGGTACCTCATGGCAAAGGTTCCCGAAAGGCCGTTCCTGAGCCACGGCTCCTTGCAGGCATTTATGGCAACGGAGGCGGAGAACCAATGTTTGGCAATGCCTCTTACCATCTCCTCTTCGAGGAGGTAGGGTGAAAAGACAGTACCCACTTTAATAAGTGCAGGAAAGGCTGAATTCCCGCTTTGCCATGGCGACTGCACTACCGAGATATGATCGTAGGGGTACTCACCTACACTATTTGTCATGAACCGTACTGCTCTCTTGACAGCTTCCATGGAGCCGCTCCAGAAGGTGCCTTCGATGACCGTGAAGTACAGCATTACTTTTATAACCCGGTTGTCGTCCCCGATTTGGAGCGTGTCGGAAAGGTAGTGAAAGCGTTTGTCGAGGCAGAGGGCGAAATCATTGGTATTCTTCTGCACCAGCGTAAGAGTCTTTGTTCTTCCGGATGATGCAGGGAAGCCTGCGGATTCTCTTCTTCCCCATCTGTTGATCTTTCGGGTCTTGTCGTTAAGATTGTCCATCCACTTCTCTTCGTCAGGGTCATCAAGGATCCTTCCGGTAGAGGCAACCACATAGTTTCGTGGCAGGGTTATCCTCACGGTGTAGTCTCCGTATTCGCCGGGAAAGCCACCATTGGGGATCATGGGAGTGTATTGCCAGCCCCTGCTGGTATACAATGCCGGTTTAGGGTACCAGTTCGACAGGAAGTAGGATTGCCTGCTGTGGCCAAGGTCACCTGCTCCATGCCGGGGTATCTTCAGTCTGAACATCACGGTGATCACAGCTTTTGAATCCGGCAGCAAAGGTGTAAGGAGGTCAACCCTGCAGATGTCGTTATGCTCTTTGAGAAATTCCCATCGCACCGGCCCGCCGTTGACACGGAACAACAACCCGGAGATGTTGCCCTGTTCCTCTTTCCTGGCATGATGAAGCACCGCGTCTCTCTGCAGAAGAAGCTTCTCCGACAGGGTGGAACCCGGCTGAAAAGCATTGGGCCATATATGAAAGTAAATCGACCTGAGTGTGTCCGGCGAGTTGTTGTGATATATTATCGAATCGGTACCGGTGACAACATGCCGCACATCATCAAGCTCAATGGCCAGGTGATGGTCAACTTTCTGCTGAAACCGGTTCTGAGAATAGAGAGCCGGTGATACTGCACAAAATGTAAAAACCGCGAGTGATAAAATTCTGATGGATGACCTGAAAATCTGCATTATATTTCTCCCAAGCTTACTGGTTCCGGTTTGCCACTGCCGTGTCCTGAGCCACCCGTGGAGTGGGCAGGATATATGGTAACTTTCCGGCAAGCTCCTCTATTGTGATGTTTCTTTGAATAATTTTGCCCTCTCTGTCAACAAGCAGCATCACGGGCACCTTTGTCACGTTGTACTGTTTCTCCACAACACTATTGCCGAAGAGATGTACCCACGGGAGTCCGTCAACCCTGATAGCGTTGTAGTATAGTTGTTTATCATCCCCTGTATAGATTCCCAGGATCTCGAAGCTTCGGTAACGGTATTTCTGGTAGAGGCCTGCCAGTTGCCTGTTGAACTCCCAGCTCTCCTGCTTCCGGGCATCCCAGAAGTAAATCAGGACAAATTTCCCCTCATAGGAGGCAAGAGACCTTCTCTCGCCCCGTATGTCAAAGAGGCTTATTTCCGGGGCAACCCTGCCGGGTTGCAGAAGCTCTTCACGCTCCCTGAAAGCCGTGAGCTCCTCCTTGTATTCAAGGGTCCGTCTCCTGAAATCCCTGACATGAGTATTGTCAGGAAAAGCAGAATGGAGAGATTCGGATATTGAGAGGAAAAGGTCATAATCACTTTCATAAGTCAGAAATGGCTGCCCTGCTCTCAGCACCTGGTAGGCTGCTATGATCAGTGCCGGTGATTCCGGATACTTGTCAGTAAAGTTTCTGAGGAACCTTCTGTGGTTTTCTATCACCTCTTCAGCAATACTGTCGAACAGGATCTTCTTCTCCATGTTGTCATCAGAATAACGCTCCTGCATCCATGCCTGGCCGATGGAGTCGAGCCTGCTGAGAGTCTTCCGCTTCTTCATCTCCAGATCCCTCAGCAGCGCCGAGCCGGGGGAGCCACGCAAAGTGTACTCTTCAGTAAAATGCCCTTGCGTTGTGAACACCTCCACCTCCTCATCCTTTGCAACCACGAGGAGGATGCTCTCAGGGCCGCCATCACCCAGAAGCAGGAAATCAAAATCATCAGTATGGATTTCAAAACGAACCTCACCCTGCTTGTTAATCCTCGCGCTGTCAAGCAAAAGGGTGCCGTCCAGGGTTATCTTTTCAAGGTAAAGAGTCTCCCCTCCGCTGTTCCTGACCTTGACTCTTACCGATGCATTTTTGGGTTCACTCTCCCGCCCGCATCCAAAGATGCCTGCAATGGCGATAATTATCAGAAACCTGACTGACTGCCTTATATACAATGAATTCATCCTTAGTATAGCTTGTTTTGGACATACATTTGCCGGGTTGCTAAAATACATCTTTTCACTGACATCAGAGAAGCGGGGATAATGATTACCTTTGCCTGCACAAAAAAGAGGCAAGATGGAAACGAGAGCAACAAAGGCGTTTACGCGATTGCTGGAGATAATGAAAGATTTGCGTACGCAGTGTCCCTGGGACAAAAAGCAGACCCTGGAGTCGTTGAGATATCTGACGATAGAGGAGGTTTATGAGCTTTCGGATGCGATCCTGGAGAAGGATATGGACGGGATAAAGAAGGAGTTGGGCGACCTGATGCTTCACATCGTATTTTACGCCAGAATTGGAGAGGAGCAGGGGGGATTCGGTATTGAAGATGTGCTTGAGGGGATAAACCGCAAACTGATACACCGTCACCCTCATATTTATGGTTCGGTTGAGGCTAATGATGCAGAGACTGTGAAGAACAACTGGGAGCGTATCAAACTCTCGGAGGGGAAGCAGTCTGTTCTGGAGGGCGTTCCCATGTCACTGCCTGCAATGGTAAAGGCTTACAGGATACAGGAGAAAGTGCGGGGAGTGGGTTTCGACTGGGAAGAAACACAACAGGTGAGGGCCAAGGTTGTTGAGGAGTTCAATGAACTTACCATTGAACTTGAGAAAGAAGATAATGGAGAGAGAGTTGAGGAGGAGTTTGGCGACCTTTTGTTCGCACTTATCAACTACGCCCGTTTCATCGGAATAAACCCCGAGGATGCATTGGAGCGGACAAACCGCAAGTTTATCAGGCGTTTCAAGGTTATTGAGTCACGCGCAAAGGAGAGTGGCAGGCAGCTACATGACATGACACTGGATGAGATGGACCGCTGGTGGGATGATGCAAAAGAGTCGGAGTAGTTGCTACTGTTGCCCTGCAGGAGTTATTAACAATTGTTGATAACTTTAGTTAACTCTTTGTTGATGAATTAAGGATCAAAACACTTGACAACCGGTTTATGATAGCGTACATTTGTCTTGTCAGGTGAGCGATAAAAGGCAAACCTCAGGGACAGGGGCAGAAGTGAAGGAGCAATCCGGAGCGACAGTCCTAAGCGGCAGGAGAGAAAACCGGAAGGTTCATCAAACGTTGCAGAGCTTACCCAAGCCTGTTCACAGTCTCCACTCAGGTGGAGGCGCTGAAGGACCCCCCTCAACGGTATATCCGGCGAGGAGTCTTCCCCGGGGTAAAGGTTTAGTGAAACGCAACTCGTTTGCAATTCAGCTAAACAAGCCGGAGGCACCCTCCCACGGGAGAAGGACTTCCGGGGCTGGTAACAGCCAGGTGCAACAGACCGTCCTGAAAAGGAGTCTGAAAACACCGGATCCGGAAACAGAGCGCTCGCGCTCAGTATAAGGATCAGCCACAATAACAGTAACCTGATCGCACCGGAGGGCCACGGCCCAAAGGAGGTGAAGCGGGAAGTGCTTCTGAAAAGAGAGCTTCCCGCTTTTGTTTTTAACTCCCGCTACCATAAAAGTTCAGCACAAAAAAAAACCCGCATCACTGCGGGCCCCACACGATGAAAATGAATCATTATCTGCTATTGACACTTGGTCCGTGAACAATTTGTGCGATCTGCCGCTGCCGTGGGTGTTCCGCCTTTCGTTGAGCTTCCGCTCTCTGCCTTGTCCTTACTGCCACATCCACCGGCCTTGTCTGCTGATGCTTTCGATGCTGTATCGCACTTTCCGGCTTCACCGGCCTTTGCCGACTTGTCAGCACTGCTGCAACAACCTGCCTTCGCATCTGTTGCTTTTGCATCTTTCGAAACCTTTTTATCCTTATCCCCCTTTGCCTTCGGATCCTTGTCAGGAACCTCTCTCAGTTCAACACTACCCTCATTCGACACCGGATTGATCGATGCCGCAGCGTATAACGCACCGGCCATTAAAAACATAACCGCAACTACAACTAAAATGCTTTTTTTCATGATAATAAATTTTTAAAATGATTAATCCGATATATAATTTGATGAACCGGATTAGACATTGCAAATATAGGGCATGCCAGGGGCGGCAGCTGTTAAGCAGTTGTAAATGATGTTAAGGCTATGTTAAATTAGACTGATTCTAAATAAAGATGATGAAGTCATAGCATAACTCTGCGGATTTTCGTACATTTGGCTCTCCGTTTTAAATGACATCATAAGGGCACTATGACACGTAAAACCATCAATATAATCATGATCCTGTTCACAGTTTCACTGGCTGGATTCCTTACAGCGCAGTTCTTCTGGATCAGGGGCGCCTTTAATGCCACCGATGAAACATTCAGGCAGATGAACGCCACAGCCCTCCGCAGCGTCATGCAGCAGACCGTGAAGATAACCAATTACCACCTGCTCAACATTATCGGAGACAGGATACATGAAGACAGATCTGTTACCCTTGACTCCCTGATATCGGAATGTGGATTCGACGCATTGATGCAGCACGAATTCAGTCATTACCGGCTTCATGATGAGTATGAGTATGGGATCATAGACCACCTCACCGGAATACTGCACTATTCATCGGCAGCGGAAGAGCGGACCAATCTCATACTTCAGAGCAGGTACACACGCAACCTGAAACATGCTATAGATACTGAAAGGTACTCTATCGTTGTATGGTTCCCCCATGAGAAGATGATAATGCTGAGGCAGCAGAATAGCTGGTTATTGTTATTATCTGTATTTCTCTTCATCGGAATCATTGTGGGATACTTTCTATCTGTTGCGAAACTGATCTCACAAAAGCGCATAGCACTTATCCAGCGTGATTTCATCAACAACACTACCCATGAGTTTAAAACGCCACTTGCAACGATCTCCATTGCGGCCGAGATGATCCTGTCGCACCGTAAAAACATGCCGGAGGGGCAGCTTGAGAAGTATGCGGCAATAATTTTTGATGAGAACAAGCGCATACAGCATCAGGTTGACCAGATCATGCAGTTGTCGTTGCTGGAAGACGAACATTACAAATTCAGCATGAAGCCAGTTGACCTGCATGGCATACTCAGGAGGTGTGTTGAGACGGGCAGGTTGATGCTTCGCGACAGGGGAGGATCGATAGAGCTTAAGGGAAGCTCCTCACGGCAGATAATTGCCGACCAGCTTCACATCACCAATGCAATCAACAACCTTATTGAGAACGCCATCAAATATTCACATGATGAACCTTATCTTCTTGTTAGTATACAGTCGTCGGACAAAGGTGTAACAATAGGGTTTCTTGACAAAGGTATTGGCATAGCACCTGATCAGACGGAACGTATTTTCGACAGGATGTACCGTGTTCCGGCAGGGGATCTCTACCAGACTCCGGGAACAGGGATCGGGCTCTACTATGTCAGAAAGGTTGTGGAAGCACATAACGGCACCATAAGGGTAGAGAGCAAACTGGGAGAAGGGAGCCTGTTTGAGCTTTTTTTACCATATAATCCGGAGGGTGAATAAACTATGTTGCATTTCAGTTGTTATAGATAGAAAACCATTACACTATGAAAACCAGCGAGAAGGCAACCATCATGTTGGTAGAGGATGACCCTAACCTGAGCATCCTTCTGAAAGACTTCCTTGAGATCATCGGATACAGTGTTATCCTTTGCAAGGATGGCAATGATGCGATAAAGACTTTCAACACCGATATCGACCTGTGTGTTCTGGATATTATGATGCCATACAAGGATGGATTCACCTTGGCAAAGGAGATCAAGGAGAAGGCGCCGGAGATGCCGGTGATATTTCTTACAGCGAAGAACATGCAGGAGGACAGGATCAAGGGTTTCCGCATCGGGTGCGACGACTATCTTACCAAGCCATTCAGCACTGAGGAGCTACATCTACGCATTGAGGCTATCCTGCGCAGATGCAGGCGGCAGGAGGGCATAGGTATGTCGGGTTCTGATATGGTGATACAGATCGGGGATTACACCTTTGATGCCTCCAACCTGATGCTTTCATATCGTGAAGAAGAGCCGCTGACACTCACAAAGAAGGAGTCGGATCTTTTACTTTTGCTGAGCCAGCACAAGAACCAACTTCTGACACGGGAGTTCGCGTTGAAGCGTATCTGGGGCAGCGACGACTACTTCATTGGCCGCAGCATGGATGTTTTCATCACGAAGCTCAGGAAGCATCTTAAGCAGGACCCGAACATTTCGATCACCAATGTTCATGGTGTAGGTTTCAGGCTTGAGGTTCCGGAGTGATCAGCCGGCGATCTCTTTCACTCTCTCTTTGACGGTTTCCCATCTTCTTTTGTCGATTTTGGCACCCAGCACTTCTATAACGCTTCCGGCGGTAATGGTTCCGAGTGCAGCGCATTTATCTACAGGCAGCTCTTTGGTGACACCATAGAGGAACCCGGCAGCGTACAGGTCTCCGGCGCCGGTGGTGTCGATAGCCTTGGCAGGGGAGGCAACTGCTTTATGTACTTCGCTACGGCTGGCAACCCATGAGCCCTCCTTGCCTACCTTCACCACTGCAATATCGCATATTCCGGCCAGCTTGTCAAGAGCAGTGCGTGGGTCTTCACCGGTGAAGGCTTTTGCCTCCTCCTCGTTGGCGAAGATGATATCCACATGCTTTTCCACGAGGTTACGCAGAAACTCAAGATTAGCTTCCACGACGTTGTAGCTTGCCAGGTCGAGTGAGACGCGGAGGCCTGCCTCTTTGGCAAACTTTACGATATGAGCTGTAAGCTCCTGGTTGAAGGCGAGGTACCCCTCAAGGTGGAGGATGTCGTAACCGGTGAAGTCGGCAAGGGAGATATCGGTTGGGTAGAGTTCTACGGCAGCACCGAGGAACGTTCCGAAAGTGCGTTCAGAATCGGGAGTGATGAAGGTTATTGCAGTGCCTGTATTCTGTGAACCGTTGAGCAGCCTGGGCAGGATTCCAGCCTGTTCCATGTCGCTGCGGAAGAAGGAACCATACTCGTCGTTACCCGTCTTGCCGATGTAGGCGCTCCCAACGCCCAGGTTGGCAAGGCCATGGATGGTGTTGGAAGCAGAGCCACCTGATGCCAGTGCCCGCGGCAATGCAGCAGTGAGCGAAAGCAACCGTTCTGCCATGACAGAATCTATTAACTGCATGCTCCCCTTCGGAAGAGCATTCTCCATAAGAAAGGTGTCATCCGGCAAAGTGATAAGGATGTCAACCAATGCATTTCCCAGACCAATGATTTTCATATGGCAAAGGTAGAAAATTCAGCTTACAACAAAGCCGAAAGGTTGCCTTTTGCCATTTGCCTTTTGCCTTTATTCCAGCTCCCCCTCCATCCTGAACATCTCCATCTTCTCCTCTCTGGTTTTGATGCCGAATTCATACCGGATGTTGATGCCTATCCTGCGGTTGTCGGTGTAGCGGTCGCCGGAGGTGATGATGGAGCCCTGGTTGAGTTCAAAGGCCGTAACCATTGTGCGCAATACATCCCTGGCATTGAGGGTTACCTGAAGCTTCTTGTTGAGAAATGTCTGCCTTATCCCAATATTTAGCATCCCGAAAGTATTCAGCTCGTAGAAGTTGTAGTTGCCGTTATGCATCATGAATCCGCTCAGGGTGATCCTGGTGTTTTCAAAAAGTGTAAGCGAGTGATAGGTGAAGAATCTCCAGCTGCCGCGTTTGTATATCAGGGGCTCATTCTCATAGATGCCGTCATACTCGTTCATATTATACTGTGCACCGATACCGAAGAAGTACATCCTGCCTGGAGGTATTCCCAACATACCGCGGAAGTAGGTCTCTTTGCTCTCACCGATATTGTCCCACGTCCTGACGGCAGCCCTGTCGGGGGAATCATCCTGGTAAACAACAGGTGAGAAGATGTCTTTCGTAAAGTTTCGTCCTACAGCAAACACGGGGAAGTCGTTGAAGCTGATGTTGACTTCGTAGTTTTCGGTAAACTGGGGTTTCAAGGCCGGGTTTCCTGTTTCATAGAGGAACTGGTCAACAAATCTTACTGTCGGGTTGAGGCTTTGGTATCCGGGCCTGCTGATTGTTCTGCGGTAGATGAGAAACCCTCTGAGCTCGAAGTCGCCCATGGAGAAGACCTTCCTGCTGAGATAGACATAGGGGAACCAGTCGGCACGGTTTATTATAAAGTTTGTGTCAACGGGAACTCTCTGGCGTCCGTCCATGAATGTGTGTTCCATTCTTACACCTGCTTTCAGAAGAAACTCTTTGCCAAGCTTGCGTGATGCCTGGGTGTAAAGTGCATTGATCCGCTCTGTATAGCTGAAGCTGCTCGTGCGTTGAGGGTCAGCATAAGTTGTGTCATTGAAGATGATGAAGAAATCAGCATCACTGTCATACTGCTGCCAGCTGCTCTTGCCGCCCGCCTCCAGCTTTATCTTCCAGGGGAGTTGGTATGTAAGGTCCGACTGCAGCAGAAGGAAGTGTCTGCTCTGCAAGTTGTCACCACCACCCTGAGTGATAGCGGCAAATGGCAGTGTGTAGTCGGAGAGGTACTCCTGGTCAAGGTCATTTCTGTAGTAGCCATAGCCAAATTTGTTGTCAAGTTCTGACCCTGCCGAATCTATTTTCCAGATCATCCCGAAATCCTGCTGCACGTTGACAAAGCCCGACCTGTTGGTGATGCTGTTGAGGCTCTCCATCAGGCGCACCGACTCGACGGTTTCGATGAAATTGCTGTTAAGGCCGCTGGAATTGCGGAGGCTGAGGTTCATCCTGCCGTCATAGTTAAGGCTTATCTTCTCAGATGCATCGTAGTTTATTCCGTATCCAATATACCCCTGGTGGCTGCTGTTTCGTGTTTCTGCCGACTGGCTCAGGTTAGTGTCGGGCTGCAGTGTCCTGACAGCGTTTATCTCTTCCAGCACATCATTGTAGCTGTAGTTCACGTTCAGGTAGGAGGTGCTTTTGTCGCCGCTGTTGTTCAGTGTGAAGCCTGCGAATCTGTTGCCATACACTCCCTGGTTCATGCCGGCGTTCACGGATCCGAACCGCCCGATCTTCACACCCTTTTTCAGAACGATGTTGATGATGCCGCCACTGCTTGAAGCGTCATACTTTGTGGAGGGTGTCCTGAGCACCTCGATCCGTTCGACACTTCCGGGGGGCAAGCTGCGGAGTATGGTTGCAATATCCTGGTTTCCCATCTTCTGCTCACGTCCATTGATGTATATGGCTGCGGGTGTTGCGCTGCTCAGGTAGATGCCACCGTCCTGGTCGACGAAGAGGCCGGGAGTGCTCTCGAGAACCTCCAGTGTGTTGCTGCTGGTGCCCACCAGAGGCTCCGGGTCGATGATCATCTTGTCATCCTCCTGGCGTATCATGGGCCTGGTGGTGCGTACTGTGAATACCCCCAGTTCGCTCACCTTGTCGCTCATCTGAAACTCAAAATCGCGTGTCTCAGGCTTTACTGAGATGGCCTTCTCGACCTCCAGATAGCTGAGATGGCTGATGCTCACCACATAGACTCCCTGCTCCGGCAAAAGGAACGTGCCTACGCCGGTGGAGTTGGTGAAGCTTGACATCATCGTGGAGTCATCAAGGTTGGTCAGCCTGATGGTTGCACCTGTCAGCGGCTCATTGTCGGCACCCTTGACAGTTATTGTCACAGGCTGGCTATATACGGAAGATAGCGCAGTGATCAACATAAAAATCAACACTGCAACAACAGATCTTTTCATAATGGCTTGGAGTTAGATTCTGATCTTCTCTACGGCGCCTGCAATTCTGTGTGCAGCTTCAGAAACACCAATGGTTGTGATTATTTCGAACAGGTCGGGGCCCATGGATTTCCCGACGATGGCAAGCCTGATGCAGTTCATCACCTGGCCGGTCTTCAGGCCCTCCGCCTTAATGTACTGCATCACCAGCTCCTTCAGCTCCTGTGGTCCCTGGTTGCTGTTTGATTCAATAGTGGATGTGATCTTTTCAAGATGAGGCATAATCTCCTTCGTCCAGAATTTCTTTATCACCTCCTCATCATAACTGTCAGGAGCTCTGAAAAAGAACTCCGATTGTTCGAATAGGTCTTTAATGAAAACCGCTCGTTCCTGCACCATCGACATCACTCTGCCGGCATATTCCGGAGTGGTGGTTATTCCGTTTTCCGAGAGCAGGTCAATAAAACTTCCGAGCAGCACTTTTTCATCAACATGCCGCAGGTAGTGCTGATTGAACCACTTTGCTTTATCAATATCGAACTTTGCACCTTTCTTACTTACTCTTTCTAAGGAGAAGTTACTGATGAGTTCCTCCATTGAGAAGATCTCCTTTTCTGTGCCGGGATTCCAGCCGAGCAGGGCGAGGAAGTTGACAAATGCTTCCGGCAGGTAACCCGATTCACGGTAACCTGAAGATATCTCTCCTGAGGCCGGATCTTCCCATTGGAGCGGGAACACCGGGAAACCGAGCCTGTCGCCGTCGCGTTTGCTGAGTTTGCCGTTGCCGTCGGGCTTCAGCAGGAGTGGCAGGTGAGCAAACTCCGGCTGATTCCATCCGAATGCCTGATAGAGCAATGCATGCAGCGGGGCAGAGGGAAGCCACTCCTCGCCACGTATCACATGGGTTATATCCATCAGATGGTCGTCAACGATGTTGGCAAGATGATAGGTCGGCATTCCATCAGACTTGAAGAGCACCTTGTCGTCAAGTACAGAGGTATTTACCTGGACATTGCCACGGATGAGGTCATATAAGGCAAGGACTGCATCTTCCGGAATTTTAAACCTCACAACATAGGGGACTCCATCCCTGATAAGCTGTTCCAGCTCATTCTGCCCCAGGGTGAGAGAGTTTCTCATCTCCATACGTACATGATGGTCGTACTGTGGATTTGCCACCCCTTTGGCAGTAAGCTTCTGCCGCATTACCTCCAGCTCTTCGGGAGTGTCAAAGGCATAATAGGCATGACCTGAATTCAGAAGCTGATCAACATATTTCCTGTAAAAGGCAACCCGTTCCGACTGTCTGTAGGGTTCGTGCGGCCCTCCAACGCGAACACCCTCGTCGAAATGGATGCCGCACCATTTGAGTGACTCGATGATGTACTCCTCAGCTCCCGGAACAAACCTTGTGCGGTCAGTATCCTCGATTCGGAGTATCATAATCCCGTTGTTCTGCTTTGCGAACAGATAATTATACAGAGCCGTTCGTACTCCTCCAATATGTAACGGCCCTGTGGGGCTCGGGGCAAATCGCACTCTTACTGTCATCATTCAGAAATTTAAGAAGAGGCAAAGATAATGAAAAGGTTTTTGAAATTATCAAATCCCGACGGGTCTCGTCCAGGGACGACACTCCGTCGGGTTTCCTGAATAATCCGGGAAAACGCAAACCCGCTATGTCCTCCTGCGTCGGACGATGGCGGAGTTTAAACCATGGAATAAAAAAAGAAAGAAATTAATTGTATCGATATTGTAATTCAAAATAAGATTTTTTGTATATTGCTACCACAATTCATTCATCATTCACACATGGGCAATTTAGCCCACCCTTTTATACTATTGCAACATGAACGACAAACAGATATGGATATTTATTATAGGATTTTTCCTGATCACTGGTAATGTGTACGCACAAAAAGAGACTATGATTTGGTATTATGGAGAAGGATATGGATTTGATTTCAAGTACTCTCCCCCCAGATTGTTAACTGATGGGGCAATACGCATAGCTGCAGGCCCCGCCAGTATTTGTGATGCTGAAGGTAATCTTTTGTTTTATAGCAATGGAGAGACGGTTTGGAACAAGGAGCACAAACCCATGCCCAATGGCACCGGTTTAAAAGGAAGCTACCATGCTGCACAATCCGCTTTAATAATACCACACCCCGGTAACAGCAATCAATATTACCTGTTCACAGTATCAGGTAAATATGATCCAATCCACGTCAGGTGTTATTCATTAATTGACATGCGAATGGATGGTGGCTTGGGGGATGTTATCGAAAAAAATATTTTGCAGTTTTCAAATACAAAAGCGATGCAAACTGGCACTTTACATTCCAACGGACGAGACTTTTGGGCAATTTCTGTTATCGAGTCTGATCTGGTGGTAGCAACATTGATAACCCCTGATGGTGTTGGGCAATCCAGGATCACAAAAATACCCAATGTCCACTTTGAGTATAGAGGACTCATGAAAGCCTCTCCAAATGGCAAATACATAGCAATTAGTACCGCCAACGCCATTGGTCACAATAGAAATTCAGTCCGGATCTTACGGTTTTGCAATGAGACAGGTGCTGTTGAACCACTCAGTGTTATTAACGAGAACTTAATGGTTGGTGGAGTATCTTTTACAGCTGACAGCCGGTTTTTGTACTGGACATTAAATCAATATGTCTTGTATGGTTTACCGGCCGACAGGTATATTTACCGGATGGAAATATGTGAAAATTCTGCATGGATTCCGGAAAGGCTCCAGGATTCGGTTCATTATACAGCAGGTCTCGAACTTGGTCTGGATAAAAAGATTTATTTCACAAGTGTAATCCGTGGGATAGACCATGACAATAAAACTTATAGAGCCCGCTTTGCCGGTTCGATTGAACATCCCGCTGACATAAACGATATGCCTATTATTCTACCAGAGTTATATGATTGCAATGAAAATCCTGTTATTGATACGATATGGGCTCATTGGGGAATGGTGCCTTCCTTCATCCAGAGCTACTTCGATCCCTTTTTTCAGGCGTCCTTGGGCAGTGACACGGTTGTTTGTGCAGACCAGCCTGTTGAGTTAACGTATTACCCGCGTGCTTCAGTGTTGTGGAGCACCGGAGATACTACAGAGGTACTCACTGTAACGGAGCCGGGCACCTATTCCGTGATTGCATCTCACCTCGATAATCCGGGATGGATAAGGTATGATACGATTGTGGTGGCCCATAAACCCTGCACCGAAAAGTGCAATGAACTGCAAACACGGCCCAACCCGAATCATGGTCAATTCTCAGTTTCTGTTGAAGAGGCCGTTCCTGCAACGTTGGAACTGTTTGCCCGCAACGGTCAGATCGTCGCATTGGAAAGGCTGGAGGGAAACCATATTAATCCCTATCCGGTTACAACCCTTCTGAGTCCGGGCACCTATCTGCTCAGATATACCAATGAGGTGTGCCAGGAAACAGTGAAGGTGGTGGTGTTCAACAGATGATTCAATTGTAAATGAATCGGTTTTAAACTCATTATAAAAATAGAAATGAAAAAATTAACCCGGTTGATTTTCATAATAGTAATGATTATTGCACCTGTGGTTTTAAAAGCGCAGTGGCAGATTCTGAACTTTAGCGCGGCTTATCCACAGGAGACAAAGTTTTTTGACTACAACAAAGGGGCAGTACTCACTGCAACAACACTTCTATTAACAACGGATGGTGGAGTTTCCTTCGACACAGCATTTTACAGACCTGACATTGTATTCCCCAACTCTCTCAATTTTATCGACTCCTCAACACTCTGCTTTCTAAATAACAACAAGCTTTTTATCACATCTGATTTCGGCACCATCTGGGATTCTGTGATGTTGCCCCAGAACTTCAACACTATTGTATACCCCAACGATACAGTATTTATCGGACGGGCGGGTTCTACACTGCTGCGATCCAACAACAGAGGCATCACCTGGCAACCGATCCTCTCCGGTTTCTCTTCCATTTTGTTCTCCTATGAGTTTCCATACTCCGATACCGGTTACGTGCAAAACGTTGACACAATCCTGATTACATATGACGGTGGGACAACATGGTCTTCTCAACTTGCATGGCCGGGTTTTAGGATATATTTCCCATCAGACTCAACCTGGTATGGTATACAATATATGCAGGATTCAATTTATATCATAAAAACTACTGATAAAGGAGCTACCTGGACACTTATCCTGCAGGCTTACACACCCTTGACAGGGGTTACCTGTGTTCGCTTTCCTGATAAATTGACCGGATACATAGGAGGCAGTAAATCTTTTAGTATTCCGGTTGCAAGTTGTGGAGTAGTGCTGGGTACTGGTGATGGAGGCGATTCATGGGACTGGCATATGAGTCACAGTTGTTTTGGTGAAATGGTGGTTGATATTCACTGCCTCAATCCCGATACGGTCTATGCCTTGGATTTGAATGGCGTCCTTTTCAGAACCACTAACGGGACCAATTATGTCAGACGTGTGGAAAATATATATGCCACCACACCACTGTATGAACCGTGTGGTAAAGGCAGCCTCGGAATCAATCTTAATTTCCCCGCATCTGACACCCTGGTTGTTTATTTCGACACAATGTACGGAACTGCCACCAACGGCGTGGATTTCATACTCATCCCTGACAGTGTTATATTTCTGCCAGGAATGCAGTTCGCCGGGATTCCCATTTTGGTAATCGACGATACATTAACCGAGGGAGCTGAATTTTTCACTGTTGTTATTAACAACACCCTCTATAATGATACTGCAACCTTCTGGATTCACGACGAGGTGCCTGTTCCGCTGTCGTACCAGATCAATCCACCCGAAAGGATCGTCTGTCCAACTTCGCCCCCCGCATCCTTTTCCATCGGACTTACGGGCGGTGCCACTCCCTACTCCGTCATCTGGTACGACACCTCAGGCATCCTGTCACAACAGCATAACCTCCCTGACCAGCCATTGCTCCCATGGCATCGCACTATTTACATAGAGATCATTGACAACGCCTTGTGTACTCCGATTCTTGACTCGGTGAAGATCTATTTCTTTGACTCCTGCAGCATAGCCATTCAATCGTCACACCTCGGCCCTGTGCCGGTGGGTGTACCGGTAACTTATACCCTGCACCATGATTGTCCAACTGCTACAACAAACAATCAATGGCTGATCAATCAGCAGGGATATGCCTGGAATACCAATCAAATGATCTACACATGGACATCTTCTGGTCTGCAACAGGTAAATGCCATTGTGGTTCATCCGTGCGGAAATCTTATTACCGGTATTGCTGTGGATGTGATTACCGGAATTGAAGAGAAAACAACCGAAGCCAACATGATGATAAAGGCGCTTGAATACCAAAAATGGCAAATCATCGGTGAACGCCTCTCAGGAAGCCTCACTTTGAGGGTGATGAACATGAAAGGGCAGCTGGTTGGCCGGCATCACCTTGCAACTGACGGAGGGAATCTGAACTATACCCTCGACCTGAATCATCTTGCCGGCGGTATATATCTGCTTGATATTCTTTCCGAAAACGGCTTCAGGTTTAGCGAAAAGATAGTGTGTTATGGTAATTGAAGAGACACCCAGTTGCCTCAATAGATAGGAGGACATGGCGGGGTTTAAACCTAATCGAACTCATCCAAATAACAAGGAACTCTCCAGAACGATCTTTATGCCGATGATTATCAGAATTATTCCTCCGAAAATCTCGAGTTTCTTCTCAAAGAAGCCGCCGATTTTATTTCCGACGTAAACACCTATGAGAGATAGAAGGAAGGTGATAATTCCGATGATGATGATTATCCTGAATATTTCCGAGTTGAGCATGGCAAAGCTTAATCCCACTGCCAGGGCATCAATACTGATGGCGATTGCAAGCATGAGCAGGGTTGCAATCTTCCGGATATCAAACTCCTCCTCTTTGGATCTGCCGGTGAGTGCGTTAAAGATCATTCTTCCTCCGATATACACCAGGAGGCCAAAGGCGATCCAGTTGGAGTAGTTTTCCACATAGGACCCGAAGGTGATCCCTGCAGCCCAGCCAATCACTGGCATGATAGCCTGGAACAGCCCGAAGGCGACAGCTATCTTAAGTGCCTGCATTAGCTTCAGCGTCCTTATTGCAGCGCCGCCGGCTACCGAAACCACAAAAGCATCGATGGAGATGCCTGTAGCGATGGCTATAATGGTGATTGTATCCATTGGTTACTCTTCTTGCTTACTTTTGATAAACGATCTTTTTCGAGACGTGACGGCCTTCACATTCAAACCGGAAGAGATAGACTCCTGCCGGCAACCCATATTTTTCGGGATTGAACTGTTCAAGGTATTTCCCGCCGGGAAGTTGCCTGTTGTCAATGAGTGTTGAGATGAGTCTTCCGTTGAGGTCGAATACCCTTAACGAAACTACGGCAGGCTCATGCAGCTTGAATTTGAAGTATGTTGTTTGCTCAAACGGGTTTGGAAATACCGGGTCAATATTGAAAGGTGCTGGCTGGGGAGTATTTATCCCTATTGCATTCACATCAATGATGGCTGTCCAGATGCTGAGGTCGGTATTGTGCAGCCTTGTCCAGACCGGCCTTACGACATTGTTGTGTGCGGAGATGTTGTTATAGTCGCCGAAGAATACTGAAGATACCGGCACAAATGGTGATTCAGAGATTCTGAAATTGAAGAAACTGTCCCCGCCATCTTTTGAGACAGCCATATAGACATCCGTCTGCAGGTCATTATAGTTTCTTCTGTCGTAGAATACGATATATATCCATCCTGTGGCCTGGTCAATGGTCATCCAGGTGAAGAACTGGTGTTTCCCCGGAGGGTCATCGTTGACTCTCAGAGGTTGTGTCCAGGTATCGCCTCCATCGGTAGATTTTACGAACCAGACATCGGTATCGTGGGAACCGTTCCGCTGGTCGGTCCAGTTGATGTATATGTTTCCGCGGAATTGTGTGTTGCTGATATCGCAGCAGGTGACGGGGAGCCCGTTAGCGCGGTATATTCCCGGTATTTCATAGTTCCATCCGCCGGGCTGGTCGGCCACGAAGATATCATTATCAAGCCATGTGGCACCCTCATCGAGCGATCTGTCGAACACTATCCCTGCCGGGCCTGTCCATGCGACATAAATTTCACCATTGGGGCCTACCGTTGGCACAGCTCCCTCAACAGTGTTGTCATCGTCGAGGCAGTCGCCCGCAATTTTGTTGATCCTCAGTGCCGGCGACCAGGTCTCGCCGCGGTCGGTGGATTTGCTGAAACGGATTATTGTGCTGTCCAATGGGTTTGTTGACCCATAGGCATCAAACTGCGTCCAGGTGACGTAGATGTTGTTATTCCGGGGGTCAACGACGGCCCACTCCTTATCCTGTGCTTTGGTTCCGTTGAGGCCCATGAAGGTCCCCGGTGTCCATGACCCTCCGATGGAGTCGAGCCGCTGGCAGACGATCCTGTCGATCCAGCTCCCCTGCGGTGGGTTGGAGAGGTGGAAGTAGTAGAAGGAGCCCGTGGTGTCAACGATAACGCAGGGATCGCCCCATACACCGTAAGGGGAGGAAAGCTGCTCCTGCCACCAGGTGAGGCCGCCATCTTCTGAGTAAAATACATGGTTCAGGTTCGAGCCCGCAACGATCTGCTGTGGGTTCTTAGTGTTTATGCAGATGGTAGGCTCCTCCGGATAACCGGTCGAGGAGATAATAATGTTTGTGTGCTGCGCTGTTGCAACTGTTGCAATGGCAAGCATTGTCAGGGTGATTATTGTTCTTTTCATTTTTAATTGGTTTGTTGCATATTGTAATGTTTAAAAACCTCGTAATATTGAGTCTGCTTCGAAAAGTCAATCCTCTTTTCTTTAGTTCATGACAAAAACACACCTCATAAACCTTTTCCAGAAGGCCGGGCCCAAGATTTCTATGAACTGCATATGCAGCATCAACAATCTTTTTCGCAATAGCCTCTGTGTCTGCCGGTAAAGGGTTAAATGTTTTTGTTTGCTTCATAGTTACTATTGTATTAACTCCTGAATGATTATTGTCACAAGCTCATAAGATTCTCCTTGGAGCCTTGGTGTCTTCGTGGCAACGAAGAATCTTGCCACCAAGGCACCAAGGCACAAAAATAATTCAAACGGATATCATATTCTCGTTTTTCTATAATAAGAAGTTGAAAACAATGCCATAAACGAAGTTCTTCTTGGAGCCTTTGAGTCTTCGTGGCAAAAAGGGGGGGTTGAAAACAATGCCATAAACGAAGTTCTTCTTAGAGCCTTTGTGCCTTCGTGGCAAAAAGGGGGGGTTGAAAACAATGCCATAAACGAAATTCTTCTTAGAGCCTTTGAGCCTTCGTGGCAAAAAGGGGGGGTTGAAAACAATGCCATAAACGAAGTTCTTCTTGTGGCCTGAGTGGTTAAAGAAAAACTCCGGTCTATTTCAAAATCAACTTACCGCTGTTATACCCCTTTTCAGAGATGACCTGCCAGTGGTACAGCCCTGGCTTCAGGTTGTCAAGTGAAACGGCATTCACACTACCGGTGATGGTCCTTTTCAACACAATTCTGCCATTAAGATCATTTATTACGAAAGTATAGTCTCCGGGCAGGGAGTTTTCATCAATCCTGATATTTACCATCCCTTTCGCCGGGTTCGGGAAAACAGCAACCGGCAGCTTATTGTAAGACTCTATTCCGGTAGTATTACTGATGGTATTCACCTGGGTGAGCATCCATTTATCGGGGTCGGCGATGAGGTTGTCAACTGTGCGGTTCACATTCACGAAGAAGGTATCTATTGTCTGGTTTATCTGTAGCCTCACCAGGGTATCTCCTCCGGAGGCAGATACGAACCTGAACTCCAGAGGCATCCTGAACAGTGGCGTAACCGGCGAGGAGGTTGCCTGGTAAGTAATCACCCTGACGGTTGTCGGGTCAATCTGTGCCCAGTGCACGTCAAACACAGGGTACCCTTCACCATAGTACCACTGATCAAAGAAGTCCTGGAAACTTCTTCCGGAGACATTTTCCAGTACAGTTCTGAAGTCATCGCCGGTAGCGACGCCATGGGCATAAGTTGCCAGGAAGGTTTTAAGCACATCGAAGAAGAGCTGATCATCACCCACTTCAAACCTGATCATGTGTACCAGGGCGGAGCCTTTATTGTAGCTGAGGCGGGAGGAGAAGATCCGGTTTACGTTGGTTGCATCCTGAGCCGGCACGAAGACACTGCCACCCGTTTGTGACATCACATTTCCATGCACTGATGCCATCAGTGTTTGAGCATCAGAGTGGCTCTTCAGGAATTCATTTGCCAGGTACTCGGTATATGATGCGAAGCCCTCGTTGATCCAGATATCCTGCCATGTGCCGCAGGTCACCAGGTCGCCGAACCACTGATGGCCAAGCTCATGCGCAACAATATTGAAGTTGAAGGAGCCCATCGTTGACATCGTCTGATGCTCCATCCCACCGCCGAAAGGTGCCATCGCATGGCCATACTTTTCAGAAGCATAGGGGTATAATCCAAAAAGATCTGAGAAGAGTTCAATCATGTCTGCTGTCTGGTCTATTACAGGCTTGAAGAAGTTGAGGATATTGGGATGGTTATAGAGGTAGTTGAGTATCAGTATCGAGTCGGGATATCCCTGAGGATGGGCATAGATCTCATACTCCTGGTATGTGGAGACGGCGGCAGAGATGAGGTAATAGTTGATGGGATATTTTGTTTTCCACTCATAGCGCACCTTGTTGCTTCCCATGCTGGTGATGGCTGTCAGCACACCGTTGGATCCCGCTTTGTTTGTCGACTGTGTGGTGATGAAGACCCATGCAGAATCTGCCTTGTCTTCGAGTACCTGCTTAACCGGCCACCATTGTTTCGCATTGAAGGGTTCCGAAAGTGTCCATGTTGCCTGGGCGCCCCAGGATGGGGATGTGCCGGTGGATATCCCTGAGAAAAAGCCACCACCGGTGTTGGGAAGGCCATGATACCATATCTGTACAGTGATGGGATTGCCGTTGCTGAATGAGAGTCCTGTAACATAGACCTCGTCTCCGCTCCTTGACACACTGCGGACAATGCCATTTACGAGTACACTGTCAATGGTCAGCGACGGGATCAGCTCGACAACAAAGGTGTCTAGAATTGCTGAAGTGACCTCTGCATCAATCCTGACACTTCCCTCGATGTATGTGCTGGTGTTCGACAGTTCGATATCGAGAAAATAGAACTTTACATCGTAGTTATTGATTGCCGGATGAATGGCGTAGGAGGCTGTGGCCCCTTGAATGAATTTCTTGTGGTGAGGCTTGTTGCAGCATGGGATGTTGTCATCATACTGTGCCGATAGCTTTGGTGAAGCACTAAACAGAAGGGCAATAATCATCAGATAGAATCTGTTCATTTTGAAAAGTTTTGTATTGTGAATCATCTGGAATTATTTTCACCAAAGGTATGTAAAATTGGGTCTTTCAATACTCTTTACCAACGTGCTGTAAGTTTTTTTAACATTTTTTCTGTTGATGTTTTGGTTAAACACACTATTTTTGGCGTTTACTTAACCGGGATAATATGTTCAGAATAAAGGTCATTCTATTTTTCTTTTTATTACAGTTCCCTGTTTTATATGCGGATAACAAGCCCACACATGACACGACTGCCACTTCTGAGGAGCAGACGTTCATCAATGATGATCCGGTAATTGCGATGCTTGACAGCATGATCAGCATGTCGTATTTGATGCGTCAGCAGCCCTTTTATGAATACAGCTCTGACAATCCGTTCAATTTCACACTTGAGGATATCCCCTATTACTGTGACAGTTTGGTAAGTATCCAGCTGGAGGTGTTAAACAACAGTACACCTTTTAATTTTGTTTACAACGAACAGGTTCAGAAGTACATTGATTTTTATGCATACCGTCGGAGGGGATCTGTTTCAAACATGCTGGGTTTGGGCAGATTATATTTCCCTCTATTTGAGGAGATGCTTGACCGTTACAATTTACCTGTAGAGTTGAAGTATCTTGCCATTGTAGAGTCAGCGCTGAATCCGGTGGCCGTATCGCGTGCGGGAGCTGTAGGGCTGTGGCAGTTCATGCCGGCCACGGGCAGGATTTATGGGCTCAACCCGGGTCAGGCTGTCGATGACAGGCGTGATCCGTTTAAGTCAACCGAGGCTGCGTGCCGCCATTTTATAGACCTTTACAACCGTTTTGGCGACTGGAACCTGGTGTTGGCAGCCTACAATGCTGGTTCCGGCAGCGTTTCGAGAGCTATCAGAAGAGCAGGTGGGGAAACAGACTACTGGAAAGTGCAGCCCTTCCTTCCACGGGAAACACAGAATTACGTTCCGGCTTTCATCGCCATCTCCTATGTGATGAACCACCATAAAGATTACAACCTCTTTCCAGTAAACCCACCCTTTGATTATTACGAACTGGACACCGTGACCGTAAGGGGATTTCTTACACTTGACTACCTTTCTGAGAAACTGAATATTGACCGTGAAAGCCTGGGGTTCTTAAACCCTGCCTTAAAAAACGGGAGTATCTATGCCTCTGCAACTGAACCCTGGTATCTTATCCTGCCCAGGCCATCTGTAGGTGCGTTCCTTGCCAATACAGCTCTTTTCTATGCAGAGATGGAGGAACTGTCGAAAAGTCAGGTTGCTCAGACAACTGCAGTATCATCATCCGGCAGAGTGCATGTCGTAAAGAGAGGCGAAAGCCTGGGAGTGATTGCAAACAGGTATCGTGTTTCAGTATCTGCCCTCAAGGCAAAGAACAACCTGAAAAGTAACATGATACATCCCGGTCAGAGGCTTATCATCCCATAATCCCAATTCTTTTACCTAATTTTACGGAACTGAAAATCCATCTTTTAGTGGAATGAAATTTGCTGCTTCTCCGGCCTTTTATATTGTGAAGAAGAGAGACTTAATATGCATCCAATTTATCAGATCATGAAGAACAGGATATTACTAATCGTGACAGCTGCTCTGTTAATTTCTTTGGTTTTGAACTCCTGCCAGCAGGTAGTAACTGACGAGAAGCCCGGCTCACATGCGCGGATCAGCGAGATTCTTATTGTAATGGATAAGGAATTATGGCAAGGTGATCTTGGAGACACTGTAAGAAGTTATTTCGGGCAGTTCTATCCTTACCTTAATCAGCCGGAGGCGTGGTTCAGCATCATATACCGCACTCCAAAGGAGTTTACCGGCACCTATTCTATATACCGGAACATCCTCAATTTCCGGCTTGAGCCGAACCTTGACGGAGGCACCATCCAGAGGGAGATCGACCACTGGGCGAAGCCACAGACCGTCATCCAATTGAACGGCCCTGACAGTGAAACGCTGTTCGGACTTTTCGTCAAAAATCAGGATGCCATACTTCAATCTTTTAACGAGAGTGAGATCCGCAGACTAAAGAATGTGATGAACAATATCAATAAGGCCGGGATGTCAAACCAGATAGAAGAGCTGATGGGACTGAAGATATCTGTGCCTGAGGGTTACTTCCTTGCTGCTGCCGACAGCAACTTCGTATGGGCAAGAAAAGTTATCAGGTCGCTAACTCAGGAAACTGCCTATTGGATCGCAACAATTGAATACACTGACACAGCTCAGTTCAACCCTGCAAATGCAATGGCCATACGCGACAGTATCGGGAAAGCCAGGATCCCCGTACAAGACGAAGTGTCGTATATGGGTACTGAATACCGGTTTGGGTATGAGTACAAAACTATCGACCTGAACGGAAACTATGCCCTGGAAACGCGGGGCTTCTGGCGCACATTCGGGAATCACTCCATGGGAGGACCATTCCTCAATTACCTGATCCATGATGAGAAGAATGACCGTCTGATTATGATTGACACCTATGTGTTCAGACCCAACGAAGACAAGCGTGACCTGGTAAGGCAACTAGAAGGTATTGTGCATACCCTCAAGTTCTGAAAACCAGCATGTTCAGTAATCATATATTCTGAAAATCGGTTTATGTTTGAATCTGTACGGCTGTCGCTTTGTGATTAACGAATCAACCCCACCGGATAAATATCCTTCCTGTTGTAGTAATATGGTGTACGGCTGTGGAACCATTCGTACTGTGCCCACATCCTCATAGGGCTATCAGGCAGCGTAGTATTGAAAGCATTGAATTCATCCAGCAGAGAAGGATCCCGTGCAATCATCTCCCTTGCCATCTTCTCCATGACATAGCTTTCAACATACTCTTTTCTCTCGAATACTGCATTGAAAAAGCCCCATTGCAAAAACGAGTCAGGGCTGCCCGGCTCAAGTGCATGGGCAATAATCCGTGCTGCCTGCTGCCTTGTGCTGATGTAGGCCGAACCAGTATGGAAATGCATCTGACGGGTTATCTCCTCCATGTCGAAATCCTGAACCATCATGCGCCCTTCAAAGGGTTGCGCTGAAAACTTCACATCGGAAAATCTATATGTAGAGATCTCCATCACAGTGTCCCTTTCCAGAATCTGCATCTCCACACCATGGCAGGCAAGCCTGAAGATCACATCAGCCCACTCAACAGGGATAATATATGCTTCAGGAAGATAGGCAGTCTTTTCAGGAACATTACGCCTGTACCAGTCGAGAACAAATGTGTGAGGTGTATCAGAATAGATAAACCAGTCGTTGCCGGTGAGATCACTCTCAACAACCTGGTACCTGAAACCTTTGAACTCAACCGGGATGCTTTTATCTGTGAGCCTGTACGACAACGGAAAAGGTTCTTTGAGCAGTTCACCAGTGATGCAGATATTGTCAGCAGTATTGTTAAGGCGCAGCAGGTTGTCATTCTGAATATTCAACAGTTTCATTGTCTGCATGATAAACTCCAATGTAGCCTCCACCCGCATAGAATAGGGTTTCAGCATATGTGTTTCCACGAGGACACCTGCACGGTTATGTGCTGCGACATAGCCTTGCGAAAACCTGGGCGGCGAGGGTCTGGACCTTAATCCGCTCCTGGGGTCATGCCAGCGGGTGAAAGTGACGTAGGGAAAGATCGGATATCCCATCTTCTCCATCTCTCTCTCTACAAAAGGGATATATTGATCATCCATCCATGCTGTAAGGCCTTCATCCATGTTCCCGAAATTCTCAATAATGTAAGTGATGACATACTGATAATCTGCACCGTTGGTTGTATGAATATCCATAAAGAAGTCTGGAATCCAGGTGTTGAAAAGCTCAAGCCATGCCTGCATTTCAGGAGCATCGGCTTTCAGGAAGTCGCGATTGAGGTTGAGGTTTGTCGCAGTGGTGCGCCACCCCATCTCTTTGGGGCCATTCTGGTTTATGCGGTTGTATGGTCCAAAGCGCTCATGCCCGTCGGGGTTAACGATTGGTACGAAGAGGACGGAAACCTTATCCAGCAGATCTGTGTCAAGTCCATAAACTGCAAGGTTGCGAAACAAAAGTAGCCCGGCATCTTTACCATCAGGCTCACCTGGATGAACACAAGCTTCAACCATAAAGATGATACGTCCCTTTTCTCTGATAAGATCGGGGTTACGCAGACCATCCCTGTCGAGTATAAGTGCAAAAAGTGAACGTCCCTGCGGGCTTTTGCCATATTCCAGAAATGAAACCATCGACGAAGAGTCTGCCAGCATACGGCAATAGCGATATGTTTCATCGTACCGCGGAGTCTCCTGCCCTCCGCTCTTCTCATACCAGGTTATCCAGTGGTCCTGTGAATGAAGTGATAACACTGACAATGTGAAGATTATCGCAACAAATATTCTTTTATGCATAGCCGGAATATTGATAAAAAGTCGCAGCGAAATTAAGAAAATAGAAACAACCTATCCTTTTGCAGGTTTGAAGTGATGCAATACACGGAAATTGTTTTTGCTAAAAAGCCTACCTTTGTGAAGAAAACAAACAATCAGGAAAACATGGGAGCAGGCATAAAAGTTCTGATTAATTTCATTTTGATTCTCTCCACGATCGTTGTGGGTTTTTTTCTTCATAAGACGGGCAAACCTTACAGCAGTGCCATGCTGGCAGCCCACAAGTTTTTAACCGTCGGCTTCGCGGTGTTCATCACCTTTATGCTTATCGGTTTTCTGAAAACCCATTCCCCAGGCAACATCTTCACCTGGATGGTTGTGATAAGTACCCTTTCGCTGGCCGCACTTCTCATTTCCGGCGGTCTTCTCAGCGTCGACAAGTATTTTGATGCAATGCAAATTTTGCACAGGATAGCAACCGGTCTTTTTGTAATTTCTGCAGGCGTTGTGTTTCTTATTCTTCTGAAGAATAGTTGAGTGGGATAATTTTACATTTTCGCATCTCATAATGTTTAATGCAATTAAGTTTTTATCTGGTTTGAGAGCAATTCTGTTTTAAGATCTGTCTTATGCTTCTGGAAAAGAAAAGATATAAATTCAGAGTATTGCGCCTGCTGACCCTTCCGGATGACAGTCGGAGCTGGCTGCTCACACATGATGGTGAAGACCGTTATCTGTTGCCGGCTGAATATTACGGTGATTATGGAATCGTTGCAGGGAATGAGATCATATGCCGTATAGACAAGATCAACTGCACCGGCAGGATATTTCTGGAGCCTGAGAACCCCTTTTACCGCGAAAAGCATAAGTACAGGTTTTCATTTCTGAGGGAGGAGCCGCTGGAAGGTTCCGGTGACAGCAATCTGAAGCGTCTGATTTTTGCAGGTGTCAATGATGATATTCATAGCAGCATAATTCATTCTGATACTGTTCCTCTAAATCCCGGTGATGATGTTGATGTGATCATTAACAAAATCAAGAAGGGGAGACTTTTCTTCGAACCGCTTTGCCTGGCTGAACAGGTGTTTATGCGTGAAGGGGAGGTCTATCAGTTCAAAGCAACCGGAATAAGTAAGGAGAACATACTAGATGCACAAGGCCCCGGCGGTGTAATGGCTTCTCTGGACCTGAGGCATTATCGTGATCATGGATTATTTCCGGGCAGGGTTTTCCGGGCACATTTCCGAAAGTGGAATGAAAAGGGCTATCCTTTGATTGAACCGGAGCATCCTTTTTACAAACCAGGTGAGACATACACATTCAGAGTACTCAGGGAAGAGCTGCCTGATCATCATTATAAAGATAAATTGCAGGTATTGATTGTGGAAGATTGTTTCAGAAATGAGATCAAGGTTTTCACCGGCCAGAGTCTTAATGAATCAGGCAAACTGCCGGGAGAAGTGCTATGCCGCGTTGAACGGCTCAAAAAAGGCATGCCGGTATTGAAGATTATCTGATATTCAGACCTTCATTTTTTAACTCATCAATCAAGCATGATTGATAAACCGACTCAAGCAAACCCGGACCCAGGTGTTTGTGGACTTCAATTGCACAACCTACAATGCGATAAGCAATCCTATTGATAAATCTTTTTGTCATCATTCTAAGTGAATCTCAGTGTTCTCAGTGACCCAGTGGTAAAACAACCTCCTGCTGAATGAACATTTTTCATGGTATATATGCATAGCCTCTGAAAAACGGACAAAAAAAATTTCATTTTGAAAAAGAAAACCTGACGGCAGTTTTATTACCACAAGGCACTTAGAGCACTTAGCTGCTATTAGGGGTTTTCGACGAATATTAAGCAGCAATAACGCCGACTATAAGAACAACACCTTTTCCCGGGCGATAACCCTTCCCTCATCTGTGACCTGCAGGAGATAAATTCCCTTTGTGATATTGTTGTAAGATATTACTGCTTCGTTTCCGCAGATGCCATTCCTGGTCAGTACAAGCTGTCCCTGAAGATTATAAATATTTATAGAAGCGACGGTTAGAGCTTTGTTTGAGAGAATTGTGACGGATCCGGCAACAGGGTCAGTTTGAAAAGAAATATTCAGTTCCCGGGATGGGTTATCGCTTATTCCGATAGTGAAGGGTGTATATTGCCAGATATCATTATAAACAGCGGTACTGGTTCCACCGGTAGTAAGGTATCCAAAACCGTCAACAGAAAATCCGACAGAGAAATGTCTTGGGTATCCGGGGAAGGTTAACCTCGCAGCCCAGCTATCGGTAAGTATATCATATTCCCATAGGTCGGTCAGGTAGGTCATTGTCGGGATGTATAAGCCGGCGCAAATGTAAAATTTGCTGCCAATAAGAAAATGTGACCCATGTGTTCTGCCGATACCCGGCATGCTGGTTTTCTGTGTCCAGGCATCTGTGACCGGGTCATATTCCCAGAGGTCTATGTTGCAGGTCGTAAGGTCACTGGTCCCCATTCCTGCATAACCTTTCCCGTTAAAGGAGCATGCGTTCGTATGGTTTCTCAATCCGCCGGCAAAGGGTGCTATTGCTGCCCACGAGTCAGTAACCGTATCATAAACATAGGCATCCTGATAATAGGGTACTCCACCCGGGCTTCCGGCAATCACATAGATCTTGCTCCCGATCACAAAGGTACTGGCACCATATCTTGGCAAGCCCGGGTAAGATGCCTTGCTCGTCCATGTATCTGTCGCAGGGTCATATCGCCACCAGTCCGTCTGGCTTGCTGTGCCGTTATAACCAAGCCCAACGTAGGCAAAGTTGCCGATAACGGCAGAGGAATTAGCATAACTGCCTGCACCCGGGTAATTTGATTTCTGCGTCCAGACATCATGATCTGGATAATACTCCCAGAAATCCTTCAGGTAAACAAGAGATACATCTCTTCCCATACCAACAAAGCCTTTGTTACCAATAGCAAAGCCGGTAGCACCGATCCTGTCAATAGCCATCGGTTCTCGTTCTATCCAGGCCTCCTGGGCAAACCCATTAAAACAGAATAGTGTCATAACACTGATAATCAGGCGTCTCATAACTGATGCTATTTGTTAATTAACAATGAAAGAGTTCAGCAACACAAACTTGTCACAAATTTAATAGTAATTTGTTGATATTGATAAACCTTTTTATCATTGTTCTAAGTGATTCTTGGCGTTCAGTGGTAAAACAACCTATTGCTGCATACACATTTTTGATGGTATATATGCATAGCCTCTGAAAAAATGACAAAAGCCATTTCCATTTCTCAAAATTCCATCGATACAAATAGATGAGCCATTAATAAACAGTTACCCTATCAACTTGATTATTTTGCTTTTATCGTGAGTCGCACAGGATAATCCGAAATTAATCGGGAAAATCCTATTTTTGCGCCTTAATATCCGATAATTATGCAGAAAAGGAGATTCTTCAACAGGTTTTTAGGTGCTATCGAAAGAGGGGGGAACGCATTACCACATCCGGCAAGTCTTTTTGGTATCCTTGCCTTGCTGGCACTTTTATTTTCATGGTTGGGCAGTGTGATGAACTGGACGGTGATACATCCGGCAACGAAGGAGGTTATCAACACAGTGAACCTGTTATCGAAGGAGGGGTTTCACCGTATCATGCTGGAGATGGTTGACAACTACACCAGCTTTGCACCGCTTGGGATAGTTATGGTAGCCTTGCTTGGTGTGGGGATAGCCGAGAGCAGCGGATTGATATCGGCAGTAATAAGATTACTGGTGCTAAAGGCACCAGCCAGGCTTCTGACGTTCGTTCTTGTTTTCACGGGTATACTTTCTAACATGGCCTCAGACCTGGGTTACGTTCTCATCATTCCAATGGCGGGGATAATTTTTCATGCTGTAGGCAGGCATCCTATAGCAGGTATGGCTGCAGCCTTTGCTGGTGTCTCAGGAGGTTTCAGTGCCAACATCTTCATCGGAACCATTGACCCTCTGCTTGCCGGCCTCTCAACAGAAGCGGCAAAAATAATTGATAAGACATATTACGTTTTGCCTACGGCAAACTACTACTTTATGGCCGTTTCAACAATTGTGATTGCATTTGCCGGCACGTGGGTCACGCATCGTTTTGTAGAACCCAGACTAGGCAGCTACACTGGTGACGTACCGTCTGAGCCGTTGGTAAGACTCTCAAAACAGGAGAAGAAGGCTCTGAGATGGGTAATCTTAACCACGGCAGTATGGTTTGTTATCCTGCTGATCGGACTGATACCCAACGAGGGCTTTCTGCGCGGACCGGAGAACTCTCTCCTCAGATCCCCTGTCCTCAAAGGCTTCATCGCATTCCTATTCCTGATAGCAGGATCAATGGGTGTCGTTTACGGATTCATCTCCGGAAAATTCAAGTCGGATGCAGATGTGGTAAAAGGTATGGTTGACAGCTTCAAAAGCCTTGCAGCCTTTCTCGTCCTGGTATTTTTTGCAGCTCAGTTCGTTGCCTACTTCAGGTGGAGCAACCTGGGACTTATAATCGCCGTGCAGGGAGCAGACTTCCTTCAGAGAGCAGACCTGGGGATGATCCCATTACTGATAATGTTCATTATCCTTTCCGGAATCATCAATATGTTCATGGGCAGTGCCTCTGCAAAATGGGCAATCCTGGGTCCTGTATTCATTCCAATGTTTATGCTACTCGGCTACTCGCCGGAACTGTCGCAGGCAGTATTCAGAATAGGCGACAGCGTCACAAACCTTATTTCACCAATGATGTCATTCTTCGCCCTAATAATTGTCTATTTCGAGAAATATGATAAAAAAGCAGGAATAGGGACACTTGTGTCAACAATGTTACCCTACTCCCTGGCATTTTTTATCCTGTGGACACTTCTGATTATCGGTTGGACTCAACTTGGAATACCTCTCGGGCCCGGTTCAGGATTATATTATACACCTGCATTATAATCTAAGCCGCCGGTGTCTCCTTGTTGCAACTGCTGCAGAACAGAAGCTCATCAAGAGAGAGCCTTCCCGGTCCTATAAACAGGAATAAACCTGCAAACAAGAGGAACAGGAACGCAAGCTCTTTCCCTGCAAAAGGATCTTGTGCATGGAAAATTACCACAGCAACAAAGAAGCTGATGACAATAACGAGTGCGGCAGGGCGTGTAAGCAGACCAAGAATAATGAATATGGCACACAGGAACTCAGCTATTACCACTAGTATCAATGAGAGTTTGGCTCCTATGCCAAGTGGGTCAAGGAACATGATCTCACCACCAGCCAGGAGCATCTGAAGCTTCGGATACCCGTGTGTTAGTAAAGCTATTCCAACGCCAATTCTGAGAAGTAACAGATAGAGATCTGTTAAAAAAGAATTTTGGTGTGGGGATAAAAATCTTTTCATAGTGCAGGGATTTTGGTTAATAATTATTTATATGTACTGAATGTAAAAATACAACAATCTGACACGCTTTTCCAAATTTTTTAAACCTTCAATGACTTATTCATCATGAGGTAGGATAATAATGCACCTTAACATTCACATTTCTTACCTATTTTTGCATGAATTTTAATTGATCAAAAAGAAGCATATGTCAGTAAATTCTGAAAAGAGTGAAGGACGGTCACTGAATTTTATTGAAACAATCATTGAAGAGGATATCCGCAACGGCACTTACGGCGGCAGGGTTCACACGAGATTTCCACCTGAGCCAAACGGTTATCTGCATATAGGCCATGCCAAATCGATCTGTCTGAATTTTGGGTTGGCGGAGAAGTATAACGGCCTGTGCAATTTAAGGTTTGACGACACAAACCCTGAGGCTGAGGAGGAGGAGTATGTGCTTTCGATCAAGGAGGATGTGGAGTGGCTGGGGTTCAAATGGCATAAGGAGTTGTATGCTTCCGACTATTTTGAGCAGTTGTACGATTGGGCGGAGATGTTTATCCGCGAGGGAAAAGCTTATGTAGATGACCAGTCATCGGAGGTGATATCACAACAGCGAAAAACCCCTACAGAGCCGGGCATTGAGAGTCCTTACCGCAATCGTTCCGTCAACGAGAACCTTGACCTTTTCCTTCGTATGCGCAAGGGTGAGTTTTCAGAAGGTGAGAGGGTGTTGCGGGCAAAGATTGACATGCAATCACCGAACATGCACATGCGCGACCCGATCATGTACCGGATCCTTCACCAGGAGCACCACAGGACAGGGGATGCCTGGTGCATCTACCCTATGTATGACTGGGCACACGGCCAATCCGATTACCTTGAAGGAATAACTCACTCTATATGCACACTGGAATTTGAGGTTCACCGTCCTTTGTATGAGTGGTTTCTTGACCAGATAACCACAGACTCATACCGGCCGAAGCAGCGTGAGATGGCACGCCTTAACCTGAACTATACTGTCATGAGCAAGCGAAAGCTGCTGAGGTTGGTAAAAGAGGGTTACGTGAATGGCTGGGATGACCCGCGGATGCCAACGATCTCAGGCCTGAGGAGAAGAGGCTATTCACCTGAAGCCATCAGGGTCTTTTCCGACAGGATCGGAGTTGCCAAACGTGAAAACGTCATTGACACTGCATTTCTGGAACATTGTCTCCGTGAAGATCTCAACAAAAGAGCAAAGAGGGTTATGGGAGTCCTCAACCCTCTGAAGGTTGTAATCACAAATTATCCTGACACTGGTGAGGAGTGGCTGAGTGCTGTCAACAATCCTGAGGCTCCTGCTGCCGGCACCAGGGTTGTGCCGTTTTCAAAAGTTCTTTACATTGAGAGGGATGACTTCATGGAAGATCCGCCGAAGAAGTTTTTCAGGCTCGCCCCCGGCAGGGAGGTACGACTACGCTATGCCTACTTCATCACCTGCCATGATGTTATCAGAGACGAATCGGGAGAGATAACAGAGATTCACTGCACCTACGATCCTGAAACACGTGGCGGCGACTCGCCCGACGGGCGGAAAGTGAAAGCCACAATGCACTGGGTATCCGCAAAGCATGCCATTGAAGCAGAGGTGAGGCTCTATGAACGTCTCTTCAAAGTCGAAAACCCCGACGAGGTGAACGAAGGAGAAGACTTCACTGTTCATATAAACCCCGATTCCCTGAAGGTGGTACATGCTTTTGCCGAACCCTCGCTGATAGAGGTGAAGCCTTTTGAGTTCTATCAGTTTGAGAGATTGGGATATTTCAATGCTGACCCTGACACTATGCCTGGCAAACCGGTGTTTAACCGCACTGTCACCCTGAAAGACGACTGGGCGAAGATCGTTGCTAAAACCTGAAAATATGAAGATAGCAGTAGTAGGTGCCACAGGCCTCGTAGGCAGCAAGATGATATCTCTCATTGAAGATTCCGGGCTAAATATTTCGGAGCTCATTCCTGCTGCCTCTCTCCGCTCTGCCGGCACCAGGGTACTTTTCCGCGGAAAAGAATGCACTGTAATGACCATTGAAGAGTGCCTGAAAAAAGAGCCGGATATTGCCCTCTTCTCCGCCGGCGGTGAAGCTTCTTTGAAGTATGCCCCCCTGTTTGAAGCTGCCGGATGTAAAGTTATCGACAACTCCTCTGCATGGCGTAAAGACCCTTCAGTGCCGCTTGTCGTTCCTGAAGTAAATCCGGAAGCAATCCGGAAAAAGGATATGATAATCGCAAACCCCAATTGCAGCACAATACAACTCGTAGTTGTCCTGGCCCCCCTACACCGGAAGTACGGAATAAAGAGAGTTGTAATCTCAACCTACCAGTCGGTCTCCGGCAGCGGCATCAAAGGGATGAGGCAATTGGAAGATGAAAGATCAGGGATTGAAGGTGAGAGGTGTTATCCCTACCCGATAGACCTTAACATAATCCCTCATGGCGGGGAATTTCTGCCCGACGGCACAACAGCCGAGGAGGCCAAGCTGGTTTTTGAGACCCGCAAAATCCTCAACGACCAGAGTATCGCCCTCACCGCAACGGTTGTAAGGGTACCCGTAATGGTATCCCACAGCGAAGCTGTGAATATTGAGTTCAGGCAGAAAGTAACTGCCCGGCAGGTGTATGATGTGCTGAAGGATTCTGAAGGTATCATTGTTCTGGATGATTCGGCAGCGAATCTCTATCCAATGCCTGTAGATACATCCGGCAGGGATGAAGTTTTTGCAGGTAGGATAAGGCAGGATGCTACCCTTGATAATGCTGTAGACCTTTGGATCGTTGCCGACAACCTCAGAAAGGGGGCAGCAACCAACGCTATACAAATCGCAGAACTGATGGTAATGAATGGTTTAATATAAAATCATCAAAAAAAATACAATGAAAAAGAGCCAACTGATAACATTACTGCTGTTTCTGGGATTTATCTTTCTTTACCCGGAACCTGTTGAAGCTCAAAGGTCACTGCAGCGGAAGCTCAGCAGGATACCGGGTGTGGTATCTGTAGAAGAGATACCGAATGAGGCTCCCTTCAGCAGTAAATATCTGATATGGTTCGAGCAGCCCGTTGACCATTCCGACCCGGGAGCAGGCACCTTCCTGCAAAGGGTCTTCCTCTTCCATAATGATTTCAAGGCGCCTATGCTGATCACAACCGAAGGGTACAAAGCCGAATATGCTATGAGGCCAGTGTATATCGATGAGATCGCAGAACATTTCAAAACTAACCAGATAGTTGTGGAACATCGTTACTTCGGGGAATCTGTCCCGAAGGATGCCGGCTGGGGCCCTTTGACGGTCGAAAACTCTGCAGCAGATCATCATCGGATAATTCAGACTTTCAAAAAAAGGTACAATCAGAAATGGATATCTTCAGGCATCAGCAAAGGGGGAACAACAGCATTGATCCACCGTGTATTCTATCCCGATGATGTGGATATCACGGTAGCCTATGTCGCTCCTTTGAACTTCTATGTTGAAGATGGGAGGCATGAGTCGTTCATTGCCACCAACGCTACTCATCAGTTAAGGACAGGCATCACAGGGTTTCAGTTCCGTGTGCTGATAATGCGGGATTCTATAATGCAGTACCTGAACAATTACATTGAAGCGAATGAGCTTACATTCAATATTCCTAAAGAGGAGCTATATGACATGCTTGTACTTGAGTATGCATTTGCATTTTATCAATGGGGCTGGGACTTGACCAGTATTCCCGACGAAGATGCCACAGCAGAGGAGCATTTTCTCCATCTCATGAGGGTGTCACCACCTGAATATTTCGCTCTGGAATCATATCCTGACTATCTTCCATTTTTCATTCAGGCAGCTATGCAACTGGGTTACTACAATTATGAGATCAGGCCATTTCACAACTTTATGACCATTGAAACCACTCGTGGATATCTTCATCGGATATTCCTTCCTGATTCCCTGAATTATGAATTTGACGTATCAGTGTCAAACCGGATTCAGCAGTTTCTTGAAACAGAGGACCCGAAGATGATCTTCATTTACGGGGAGTGGGATCCGTGGAGTGCCTCAGCGGTGGTCTTTGACTGGCGTGAAAAGGAGAACATGCAGAAGTTTGTAAAAAGTGCGGGTGACCATAGGACCAGAATCAACAATATGCCGAAGCAACAGAAGGAGCAGATTCTGGATATTATCAACAGTTGGCTTGAAGAGAAGTGACAGGTGAATATTCTACTGTGCTGCAGGTTACCATTGGTAAGCCCTCTGGTTTCTTCCTTCAATATAGTTGATGAATGAAGAATTAACCACTTTGTTGCCACCCGGTGTAGGATAATTGCCGGTAAAATACCAGTCGCCGGTATCGTTGGGGCATGCAGCGTGGAGGTCCTCGATTGTCTGAAAAATTATCTCCACCTGGGCATGAGTGTTATCGGGGGTCAGCAATTCTGCAATTTTTGCTGTTATTTCTGATGTTCTGAGAGGATTATAGATTTCCTTGACATGGTTTACCATCTCTTCCTTAGGAATGCCAACCTGTGCTTTACACCTATTGTAAACCTCTGCTATCACATTGTCCATCTTCTTTTCTCTGAGCAGTGCAATAGCGGCCCTGAAGGCAATGAACTCACTGAGGCGCGTCATGTCGATGCCATAACAGTCGGGATATCTGATCTGCGGAGCTGAAGAGACGATAATGATCTTGTACGGCTTCAGCCTGTCGAGTATCCTGATGATACTATGTTTGAGTGTTGTCCCTCTGACGATGCTGTCATCCAGCACCACAAGCGTATCATCATCATCCTTCACGGCACCGTAGGTGACGTCGTAGACGTGTGCCACAAGGTCATCCCTCAGGCTATCCTGTGTAATGAAAGTCCGCATCTTCACATCCTTAACGGCAATACGCTCAATCCTGGGCTTAAGTTGAAATATCTCATCAAGGATCTTTACATTGAGGTGTCCGTTGGCATCAAGGATTTTCTCTTTCTTCTGCCTGTCGCAATAGGCATGAAGTTCATCCGCCAGCCCTCTGAAAGCCACTGAGGCGGTATTGGGGATATAGCTGAAGACAGTATCCCGGAGGTTATAGTTTATCGCCTTCAGGATGGCCGGAGCAAGCCGCCTGCCGAGCGTCTTTCTCTCAAGGTAAATATCGACATCTGTTCCACGACTGAAGTATATCCTCTCAAAGGAGCAGCTCTTCCTCTCTTTCGGCTTAGTGAACTGCAGGTGATGAAAAGCACCGTTCCGTTTTATGATTACCGCATGGCCCGGCTTTACTTCATGTATCAACTTGTAGGGGATGTTAAAGGCAGTCTGTATCACTGGCCTTTCCGAAGTGACTACAGCGATCTCATCGTTTTTGAAATAGTATACCGGCCTGATGCCGTTTGGGTCACGCATCACGAAGGCATCGCCATGGCCTAGCATACCGGCAATCACATATCCGCCATCCCAATGCTTTGATGCCCGGGAGATGATTTGCTTCATGTCAAGGTTTTCGGTGAAATCTGCTGCTTGTTGAAGCCCTTTGATTTGTAATGCTGAAAGAGCTTCTCATTCTCTTCATCAACAAAATGTCCGATCTTCTCCAGGACGGTGATGGTGTCTGACGTCTCTATCGGGTGCTGGCCAAGCTTGACAAGGTTGTTGAAGAGCTCATCCACATTGGTAAGGTTGAAGTTGCCGGCAAGGATGATAGTACGGGTTTTCCAGTTGTTGTGGCGAATGAAGGGGTGAACGTTCTCTATCTGGTTCTTGCCGAAGGTGCCGTAGCGAAGATGACCGAGGAAAAGCTCTGCAGCAAAATCGGCATTCTCCCTCAGCCAGTTCACATCATACATCCTCTTTTCGTCATTCCCACATAGCTGGTTGTAATACTTGTAAATATCCGTGAAGATATCCCTGATGGGGGAGTTGCTGTTTGACCTTTTCCTGTGGTAGTAGTTACTGCCCGGTGCCAGGTCGAGCTTTATGCTTGCCAGCCCGGCGCCATCCTGCCCGCGGTTATGCTGCTTCTCCATCAGGAGATACATCTTGTTCAATCCATACAGGCTGGTACCATACTTCCCAAGGTAATACTCCTGCGGCTTAAGAAGTCGTAGCATTGCAATGCCGCACTCGTGCTTTATCTGTTCACTCATGTTGAACTGCTTGATTAAGTTGCAAAGATAAATTAGTTTTAAAAATAACCCGTAACCCACTCTTTTTTTAAATCCCGGAATTGGCTAATTTTGCATGTTCCGTTTTTGGCGGAAAGTGGTACACCGCGAAATCGTTTCAGGCATTGTTGCAACTCTTAAAAGGAATTGAAAAATGGAGAAGCTTAGTTCCAGTTTTTCTGAGGTTATTAACCTCATTCAAAAAGCCAGACACAATGCGCTAAAGTCTGTAAATACCGAATTGATCAACTTATATTGGGAAATCGGCAAATACATATCAGAGCGCACTGCAAAGGAAGGCTGGGGTAAGGGTACTGTCACTCAACTGGCTTCTTATATTCAGACACGGGAACCTAACAGCAAAGGGTTTACAGATAAAAACCTATGGCGCATGAAGCAGTTTTACGAAACGTATGTCAACGCGCCAAAACTCGCCACATTGTGGCGAGAATTAAGCTGGAGTCATAACAGATTGATTTTCCCGCTAAAAAGTGAAGAAGAAAGAGAATTTTATTTACGTATATCCATTCAGGAGAGATATAGTGTAAGAGAACTCGAGCGTCAGATAAATGCCTCATACTTTGAAAGAACAATGTTGGGCAATTCCAGTAACCCAAAACTATCCCCACTGATGAGAGTTATGCCCGATTGCTCAGGGACTGTTTTCAAAGAAACCTATATTCTTGAGTTTTTAAACCTTCCTGAGCCATTCACTGAAAACGAACTCCAAAAAGCTTTAATTCAAAAAATGAAGTCTTTTTTACTGGAGTTGGGCAAAGACTTTCTGTATATGGGCGAGGAATACCGACTGCAAGTAGGCAACAAAGATTTTTATATCGATTTGCTTTTCTATCACCGTCAGCTTCAGTGTTTGGTTGCTTTTGAACTTAAAACCATGGAATTCTCACCGGAACATCTTGGCCAATTAAGCTTTTATCTGGAAGCCCTTGACAGGGATGTAAAAAAGTCGCATGAAAACCCAAGCATCGGCATTTTGTTGTGCAAAGACAAAGACACTGAAGTAGTAGAATATGCAATGAGCCGCAATCTGTCACCTTCTATGGTGAGCCAATACCAAATGGCGCTGCCAGATAAAAAACTCTTGCAAGCCAAACTGCATGAATTAGTTGAATTGTGGGAAAATCAGAAAGGGGAAGATGAATGAAATTCTGATCAGGAGATAATATGTACAATTACAAAAGGGGCAACAGTGATTATGAAAGGAATTTCGGGTCATGTTAATTCGATTCCAACATAGTAAATTGGCGGAAATGATATAATTCTATAAATCAAACCATAATTATTACTCAGAAAATATAAAAACTCAATAATAAAATACAACAACCATGAAAAAGATAGAATCTGCACTTATTTCGGTTTACCATAAGGAGGGGCTCCTCCCGCTTCTGGCCGCCATGAAGAGGCTGAACATATCTCTTTACAGCACAGGCGGCACATGCGACTATATCCGTTCAGAAGGGTATGATGTTACACCGGTTGAAGAGTTAACCGGATTTCCTTCAATATTCGGAGGCAGAGTAAAGACACTTCACCCCGCTGTGATGGGCGGCATACTTTTCAGAAGAGATGACCAGCATGACCTTGCTGAGTGCAAACAATACTCAATACCACCGATTGACCTGGTTTTGGTTGACCTTTACCCATTCTCAGAAACAGTAAGGATGGGGAAATCTGAAGAGGAGATCATTGAGAAGATTGATATAGGAGGCATCTCCCTCATCAGGGCTGCAGCAAAAAATTTCAGTGATGTCGTTATCATACCCGACCGTTCTGCATACGGCACCCTTCAGCAGATACTCGACAATGGAGGCGCCACCGGCCTGGCTGAAAGACAATCTCTGGCAGCTATGGCATTCGATATCTCTTCAGATTATGATACGAACATCTGCAACTATTTCAACAGAGAGGCTGAAACCCCCTCATTGAAAATAAGTAGCAGAGACTTCAAAGTGTTGCGCTATGGTGAAAATCCTCATCAGAAAGGAATTTTTTACGGCAACCTTACCGGGATGCTTGAACAGCTCCACGGAAAGGAAATATCTTACAACAATCTTCTTGACATTGACGCTGCTCTGAAGCTTATTGGTGAATTCAGTGAAACGACACTTGCAATACTCAAACATAACAACGCATGCGGAATAGCAAGCCGTAACAGTCTGGCTGAAGCATGGGGTGCTGCTCTTTCGGCTGACCCTCTGTCGGCATTTGGGGGAATTATTGCTGCGAACCGAAAAATTGACAAGGCAACAGCAGAAAAGATAAATGAGATCTTCTTCGAAGTGATCCTTGCTCCGGAGTATGATGAAGAAGCATATACCATTCTGGCTGCGAAGAAAAACCGAATAATTCTGAAGGTCAAAGAAAATTTTGCTTACACGAAACCACTGAAGAGTGTCCTCAACGGATATCTGCTTCAGGATCCTGACAATGCAACAGAGTCTACTGAAGATATGAAGGTTGTGACAGTCAGAAGACCGGATAAGCGTGAGCTGGAGGACCTTGTTTTTGCAAACAGGATCGTGAAGCACACAAAATCGAATGCAATAGTACTGGTACACAACAGACAGCTTATCGGGAGCGGCACAGGGCAGACTTCAAGGATCGACGCGATGAAGCAAGCCATTGAGAAGGCAAGGGCGTTCAATCTTCCTCTGAAAGGGGCTGTGATAGCTTCGGATGCCTTCTTTCCTTTTACGGATAACATTGAGGTTGCATACCAGGCAGGTGTACGGTCAGTGGTTCAACCGGGAGGGTCTGTGAGAGACCAGGACTCGGTAGATTTCTGCAACAAACATGATATCGCAATGGTTTTTACAGGAATACGTCATTTTAAACATTAATATTCTTACATTTGCAGCCATAATTTTATAACCTCAAAAAAACAGGATACCCAGATGGGATTATTATCATTCTTCACAAAAGAGATTGCCATTGACCTTGGTACAGCCAACACCATTATCATTCATAACGACAAGGTTGTTGTAGACGAGCCCTCCATTGTAGCAGTTGACAGGGTAACGGACAAGATTATTGCCGTAGGCAAGAAAGCGATGATGATGCATGGAAAGACGCACGACAACATTAAGACAATAAAGCCATTACGTGACGGGGTGATAGCAGACTTCAAGGCTGCTGAATTCATGATCCGTGAGATGATCAAGATGACGGAGAACAAGCGATATCTGTTTCCGCCATCGCTGAAGATGGTTGTTTGCATACCCTCCGGCATCACGGAGGTTGAGGAGCGTGCTGTAAGGGATTCTGCCCAGCAGGCAGGTGCCAAGGAGGTGAAGCTCATCCATGAGCCCATGGCAGCTGCAATAGGTATCGGGCTGGATGTCCTGGAGCCAATCGGGAATATGATCATTGACATTGGTGGTGGCACCAGTGAGATTGCGGTCATTGCTCTCGGAGGCATTGTAAACAACAAATCCATACGCATTGCCGGTGATGACCTTAATCTCGACATCATCGAGTATATCCGCAAGCAGCACAACATCAATATCGGGGAGCGTACTGCCGAGAGGATAAAGATCGAAGTTGGTGCAGCACTGTCGGATATTGACAACCCTCCGCCGGATCTGGCAGTTCATGGCAGGGATATGCTGACAGGGATCCCGAAAGAGATAATGGTTACCTCTTCCGAGATCGCACATGCTCTGGACAAATCGCTTCTTAAAATTGAAGCTGCCGTACTCTCAACACTGGAGATGACCCCTCCGGAACTCGCTGCTGACATCTACCGTACAGGTATCTACCTTGCTGGCGGTGGCTCATTGCTGAGATCCCTGGACAAGAGAATCCATATGAAAACCAAATTGCCGGTACATGTTGCTGAAGATCCCTTGAGAGCCGTTGCAAGAGGAACTGCCATAGCACTTAAGAATTTTGATAATTTCAGTTTCCTTATTCAATAAGGAAAATATTGTCTCTAAAGTTATTCTCTGATGCACCGACTGGTTGCCTTTCTGTTAAAGCAGTATCCGCTGATCCTGTTTATTCTGCTTGAAGCATTGGCTCTGTTTATGGTAGTGAACAGCAATTCATACCATAAAGCCTCTTTCAGCAAAGGTGTATCCGATGTAAGTGGAGGAACCTATTTGATGTGGAATAATATCAACGATTATTTCTCACTGAAACAGAAAAACCGACAGCTTGCAGAAGAGAATGCCCGACTGCATAGCCAGCTCAGAAGCTCATTCAGGACTTCTGACAAACAGATATATGTCTGGGATGACACACTGTATCGCCAGCAGTTCCAGTACATAAGCGCTCAGGTTGTGCACGCCTCCGTCAATAAAAAGAAAAATTTCCTGATCATCGACAAAGGCAGCAACCAGGGTATTGAAAACGATATGGGCGTTTTTTCCCCCGACGGTGTGGTAGGTATGGTTAAAAACGTGTCGCCCAACTTTGCGCTTGTAATTCCAATCATCAATATTGATGCAAGCATCGCAGCAAGGTTGAAGAATGACAATCAGAAGGGCATCGTTACCTGGGACGGTAAGCACTTCCGTTCCGGAATCATGAAAGGGATACCGGGGCACATAAAGATCCGCAAAGGAGACACGATCATCACCGGGGGGCAGTCGATATTCTTCCCTGAGGGTCTCGCTGTAGGATATGTCGCAGGCTATGAAAAGAACCCCACAGACAATTTCTATGAGATAAAGACATATTTTGCAGTTGACTTCAACAGCCTGAACTATGTATATATCATCCGCAACCTGATGGCTGAGGAGCAGATCAAACTATTAAAGATCGCAGAAGATGAGCAGTAGCCTGATACAGATCATACGCTTTATTGCTCTCGTAGCAACCCAGCTGCTGGTTCTGAACAAAATCCAGTTCAGTGGTTACTTCAATCCATACATCTACATTCTGTTTATTCTGTTGCTTCCTTTAAAGACCCCGCCTGTCACAATGCTGATCACAGGGTTTGCCCTCGGGTTCATCATTGACCTCTATACCGGCATTATGGGTCTCCATACTGCTGCAACCCTGTTCATAAGTTTTTTCCGTAACCGGATCATAAGGTTCACTACAGGCCTGACACCTGATGATCTCATTACACAACCAGGCCTGCGTGACCTTGGCTCCTTCCGCTTCATATACTACGCCGGGCTGATGACCCTGACACATCATCTGATCCTGTTTTTCCTGGAGGTCTTCACAATTCACAATATGTTCGACACACTGCTAAGGATAGTTGTAAATACTGCTATATCGTTGATGTTTATTGTGGTTACAATGATTTTATTTGAAAAGAGGCGATATGAATAGAAGGAGAGAGACACGGATAGAGATCATGTCTCCTGTGGGGAGTTATGAAGCTCTCACTGCAGCATGGCAGGGAGGTGCAGATTCGGTCTATTTCGGAGTTGGCAAGCTGAACATGAGATCGGGATCTTCGCAGAACTTCACACTTGATGATCTTACTGCTATCACCCGGTTCACCTTAGATCACAATATCCGCACATACCTCACAGTAAATACTGTAATTTACAATCATGAGCTTGCAGAGATGAGGCAGATTCTGGATGCGGCAAAGGCATCAGGCATCTCCGCTATCATTGCCTCCGACATGGCCGTGATACAATATGCTGGAGACATTGGCATGGAGGTTCATATGTCAACACAGACGAATGTGTCGAATATTGAAGCGGTGAGGTACTGGTCACAGTTTGCAGAAGTTATAGTTACAGCCAGGGAGCTTTCGCTTTCGCAGGTAAAAGATATCATATCTTCTATCCAAGCAGAGAACATCTGCGGCCCTAAGGGCAAGGAGGTTCAGATAGAGCTCTTTGCGCATGGTGCTTTATGCATGGCCATTTCCGGCAAGTGTTACCTGAGTCTCGATTACGAGAACAGCTCGGGTAACCGTGGAGAGTGTCTGCAGCTGTGCAGAAGGCCTTACAAGGTTACCGACCTGGATGGTGAGCACGAGATGGTAATAGACAACCAGTACATAATGTCTCCGAAGGACCTTTGCACAATAGAATTTCTGGATAAGATCCTGGATGCCGGTGTCACAGTGCTGAAGATCGAAGGCCGCGGCCGGCCTGCCGATTACGTTAAGACCGTAACATCATGCTATCGTGAGGCAGCAGACCTGTGGTCGGAAGGAAGGTGGGATGAAGCCCCGAAAGAAACATGGATGGAGAGGCTCAGTAGTGTATACAACCGGGGCTTTTGGGAAGGATATTACCTGTGCACGAAACTTGGGGAATGGACAAAGACCTATGGTAATCTTGCAACACGGAAAAAGGTTTATGCTGGCAAAGTCACAAATTACTTTTCCAACATTGGAGTTGCTGAGATAAAAGTCGAAGCAGTTCCTCTGAGCACAGGTGATAAGATAATGATCATCGGGCCTACCACCGGCGTTGTAGAAGACGAAGTCGGAGAGGTGAGAGTTGACCTGATGCCAGTTGAGACTGCCGCGAAGGGTGAAGTCTGTTCGATAAAAACACCGGAGCTGGTGCGGAGGGGCGACAAACTCTACAAGATTGTGCCTTCCGTAAACATTACTGACGGCCAGTAGCATCCCATAGCTTCCTGAGCTTCTTGTATTTCATGGATACTGCCCGTGCAGAGCCACGGCATACCTCAAGGCCTTCCCTGCCATCCCGGAAACCGCCACGGATGAAATAGTCCCGCAGAAACCTTATGGCCGGAGCAAGAATAATCTTTGGGTATCCTGCTCTCCTCCCCGACCTGAAGAGTGATTCCGCCGCCAGTGAAGTGAAGTTATCCATCTGCTTCAGGTACTCCTCCCTGGTATGGAACGAATAGTGCAACAGGTCACCCCTGAGATGTACCACTTCCGGCTTACCCCGGAAAGCAAGGGTCTCATGTATAATCCCCTCCCACTGTCCAAAATCACGATGCCATATCCTGATCTTCCTGTCCGGATACCAGCCCGAATGATGGATCCACCTGCCGCAATAGCTTGTCAGCCTGTTGAACGAGAAGACACGGTTCAATGGAAGATCACCCTTCAGATGATCCCGGATAGAATCTTTCAACTCCGGCGATAAAGACTCATCGGCATCCAGACTCAATATCCAGGGGTTGGTCGCCTGTGTATTGGCGAAATTTTTCGTTGCAGAATAGCCCTCCCATGACCGTACTATCACCCGCGCACCATGCCTCCGGCATATCCCGGCAGTATCGTCTGTTGAGCCTGAATCCACAACCACAATGTCATCTGAGATGCCTTTGACCGACAGTATCGCCCGCTCAATATTGCGAGCCTCATTAAGTGTGATTATTACCGTTGACAGCATGTTTTATGGTTAGGTCATTATTAATAGTAGAGCTTCTGCAACTCTTCATTGAGCTTGAGTGCTGCACGCTCCATCCTGACTTCTGAATTCAGCGTGTGACGGCTCTTTAACGGTGTAAAGACCGGAAAGGGTTTCAGTAACGGTTCAAACTGCTTGTCCATGATAATAATGCCTCCAACACCCAACCCTTTATGCCCATATTTTATCCAGGCAGCAGTGCTGTCAGGGTGTATGTCATGATCCTTAAGGTACTGATAATCATGTTTCAGATGATATGACTTATCGGGTTCCGAGTAAAACCCGAATTCGGCTGTAAAAATATGGCTGAACGGAGTATCAGGCACTACAGGTTCAAATTTGCCGTTGAAGAGTATTGTGTCCGTTTTACCCTCTCTTACAAGGTTGGAATTGTAGTCGTAAAAGAAAAGCACATCAGAAAAAGTATATTTCGAGAAAGCATGTATAACCTCCAGGTTTGCTGCGTGTGTTGCCTCTCTGAGTTTCCTTGCCTCCTCCGTCATTCCTCTCTCCTCCATAGCTGAAATGCTACTACGCATTGAGCTGAGTCTTACAAGCAGAACACCGTCTTTAAGCATGGCAGCCTGAATCTGCGCTCTTCCAAGATCACGGGCAGCCTTCTCATGGTCAATTTCACGGACACGCTTTTCCAGGTCGACGCGCACACCAACCTGGAAATGAGTCATCGGTATCTCCTTTGATGGGATACCATATCTTAACAAGACAGAGGTTGAAGGACTGAAATAGATCATTGCCAGAGCAGTCAGCTGGCCGTAGTTGCCAAAACCGGGAACCTCTATCCTTTCAACGCCAGAATCACTGTTTCCGTCAAGAACAATTTTTCTGGATGAGTTCTCAGAACCATAGCGGTAGCCTACTCCAAGTTGCATAAATCCGGCAATGCGTAAATGCGCTGCAACATCCCCGCTGAAGAAATTATAACGGTAACGTTCATAAGGGGATTGACGGTTAATCCCTTTCATGAGATATCCGACATCCGCCGACAACCCGAATGTTTCGGTAACATCCAGTGCCATAAAAAACCCTCCGAAAGGCATGGCTACACCAGTATAGTTCACCGAATCTCCCGTGAAGCCCGACATCGTGATTCCACCGGTAAGCCCATAACTGAAAGCGTATGGTATCTTTTCACGACTGCTGATCTGGCCGGTTGCTGTTTCCGGTAAGATTGATGCAGCATAGTTGAAAACAACAAATGCGATAAAAATGTTTCTTATCATAAGAACCTCCCCCCTGCATTCACATCAAATAATGCAGTGTTAGTTAAATAAGGTGCTTTTCATTTTCAGGGGGTAAGATACTCATTTTTTCACTTCGACAGCAATACCAGAGGCAATATGAATTTTTGAAAACCCTCCTGCTGGTGGTATAGATATACACAGACCAGATAGACTCCGCCCTGGCAGAGCGCACCAGAATCACTTGTCCCATCCCAGAGATAGACATCATTGCTGCCTGCAACGCTCTCTCGCAGGAGATGCCGGACAGGCCTTCCTGCCTCGTCAAATATTATTATGCTGATAAATGTTCCGGCAGCTAACCCATTCAGGTATATCATTGCAGTCTCATTGTCGCCCCCACTGTAAGGCACAAAATATTTGGGATGAAGTTCCGCTATCGCTTCTGTTATGGCTGCCGAGGCGTGCTGTGAATTCCTTTTCGTAGGTGTGCCCCAGCCGGAACCTTTGGAAGCTGAATACCAGTTTTCCTGCTTTTCCGTAGGCATGTCATAGGAGAGCCTTTCCAGCGCAATACCTTTTGTGTCTGAGATCCCTGGAGCATGATAACTGCTTCTATAGGTTACCCTGTCCACCATTTTGCCCAGGTGTGTTAATAAAGCATAGGTAGCGCCCTGGTCGGGAAGGGCAGGCATCCGGGAATTGAGGTACACGTGCGATGAAGCTGCATTTTGGTGCTTACTGAGCAGCTTAATCCTCTCTTTGGTTATCACCGCATACTCGCCGGGAAACAAAAGAGCCGGCTCATCAACAAGAGGCCAGAGATCCTTGACGGACATGTCAAGGGTGTCTATCCTGGCAAGCATGCAGAATGAGAGATCAATGATCTTTTCGGAGTTGTTGTGAAATTCAACGTACTCTGCTCCATCATCTGCAGGCCTGAACATAATCTCGTTGAAAAGCAGGTCAAGGCTGTCAGGTAATGCTGGTATGCCGAACGGCAGCCGTGCAAAGGTTATATAGTTTCCTGCACAATCGCGCAAAGTATCTGTCAGGATCAGGTGATAGACCATTTCAGGCATAAGAGGGTCCGTAAGATAATAATCAATCCTGCTGTAGACTGGTGGTTTCAGTGCAAACCCGGCAAATAGTCCTTCACTGTTTTCTATAGTAAAGAGGTTCAGCATATTCACTGTTGTGTCAATAGGTTCGCTGAACTCCACCCTGACGGTTTGATTATCGGGCACACTCACCCTCACCGGGTATGGGGCTTTCAGGTCCGGGAAGTTCATCGGCCAGGAATTTGGCCTGCCGGGGGTTCCACAGGAGATATCCGTGCTTGTTCTCCAGGTATTGGCATGATCGCATGGGTTGGCCGGATCCCTCAGCTCCAGGGAGTACCCGCCATCAGCCTGGAAAGAGGTCGAGTGCCACTTCACGTCATAGCATACAGCATGGACAAGGCTTCCGCGGAAATCCTGAAGTGCCAGGCAGGCACCATCGTTGCGAAGCGCCAGTTTTTGAAGGGTGATCACCTCCGGATAACCACTCCATAATGCTGTATCCTTCTCGTTGATAATAATGGTATAAGACCCCGGGCTAATTGAAATGCAGGGGAAAGGCAACCTTGAATTGTCAATCCATAGTACCCAGTCGCAAAGTGAAACCGGATATGAGCTCCTGTTGCAGAGCTCTATATACTCAGAATCCGGCAGTTTTACCGAAGGTGTGGGATCAGCCATAATCTCATTAATGACAACATCATTGCGCTTTGCAGTGTACCACATCAGTGATATTGCCGTATCCTTCATAATATTGCCCGACATGTCTGCCACCCCTCTTACTATAAGGTTGAAAGAGATGCCATCCGGAAAGGGCTCTCCAAAAATCAGATATATTTTTGCCGGATTCACAGGATCGAAAAAGCATAACAGAGGAAAGCCAATACCATTGTCGGCTTCGAAAGAGAGATTGTTGGTTGCAACACTCTCATGCAAAGGTTCAGAGAATGTAAGAGCGATCTGATAAGGGTCTGTAATGTTGGAGGCCAGCAATAAGGGGGGCGTTGTATCTATATTGAGAGGGCCGCAATAGACATCATCGAAGTACATCTTTGCTGAATTGCTTGAGGTGTACTGGCAGAAGATTGCAGCAACAGCAGTGTCAAACGCGGCAGACAGAAAAACAGAGTCCACCGTTGCAAGGCTCGCTTCACCGGCAGGATCTGTTTCCAGGTACCACAACTGGTTCTTCATTACCACCCTGAAGCGCACCTGGTTTGTGGATTGGTTATAGATATTTGCGGAATCGGTGATGAGTGTGATAATCTGGCTACCATCATGCTGATAGAGTCCCACCACGTCATCCACCATCCCGATACCTACAAAAATGCTCTGATCCTTATTCGCCGGGAAACCATCCATAGCTGCGATATAGAACCTCGAGAAGTTTGACGCAGAAGGGTTGAAAGAGAGTTTTACCCATGCAGACCACTCCATCATGGTGTTAAAGGGCTGGAATGCATGGATCATGGAACTGCCGGTACCGGCGGCATAGAGCTGAAGTGCGGGCCTCAGCGCAGGGGGTATGGCAGACGACGACGTAAACCGGAAATGGGACGTGTCGCCCTGCCAGCCATTCGTGCCGTAGCTCCCGGAAGAGAAGTCATCCGCCAATTGAGCGCTGACACCTGTCAAACCCATCATCCCCAACATCACCGCCAGCACCAGTCCTGCCCTGCACCTTTCCATTAGAAACCCTCCTTTAGATTGCTGCGTCATTAACAGCATTTTTGGAGTATATATGCATGAGGGGTGAAAAACGGAAAATTTTTCTGAATTTTTTTATCTGAAAGAGATTCTTTGCAGGCAGTTTGCCCTAATCCTGTTGCTTTTGTGAGAGCCAGTGCAGGTCAACCTCATATCGCCAGATGTGGAACCTTCTTACGGAATCTGTATGTTCAGCGATGTCTATCCCCTGCATAATGAGGCTGCGGTCGCTGTCCTCCTGGTCGCTTTCTGCCATTATCATTCTAGCGTCCATTGCTCTTTCGTCATTCACGAAGTCATACCAGACAGGGAATACCCGCGCTTTTGTTCCCCAGGCAGCAGACGGCCCCCAGGCACCGGTGATGGTCTTCCCCTTCCAGTCATACTCCTTAAGGTAGCTGTTCACTGCCCTCAGATCATAGGTCCTCCGCTCATAAGCCTCACGTGTGTGATTGAGCTGCCAGGCCGCAAGAAAGCAGACAGCAACTATTGCCAACACGGCAGATAGCCTTCCCTGTCTGATGAAAACCGTGACAAATAGGGCTGTCATCAGCCCAATGGATGAGTAAGCAGATACCAGGTAGCGGTGCGGCATATATGACATGGGGATCTTGTGCAACTCCATCAAAAACCAGAGCAGGGCAACACCAAACAGCAGCCTCTCTGCAGCCCTCCAGGCCGACGGCCTGATGGCCAGCAGAAGCAAGCTACCCACCAACGACACCGCCCCTGCAATGATCAGCGGCTTCAGGTAGGGCACAAATAGCAGCTCAGTGAAGTTAAATCTTGTCTGTCCGAAGAAATTGCTGATGGTGGTATGATAACGTGAATCCACCTCACGTGACATCACATAATGGTAAAACTCCATGTTAGGCAGGTACCACAACAGCACGTATGCTGCGGCGAAGATTGTTGTCCACAGGACAGAGTGGCCGAACTTCTTCCATAGCAGGCGTCTCTCTTCCGAAGGGGATGCAAGGTGGGGGATCAGCATCAGCAGGGCAAAGCCAGGGAGGAGGAAGGCGATATAGAGAAACTGTATCTTCATGCCATAGGCAACAAACAGCAGGGCGGCAGCAGCGATGATGCTGCGCTTCCAAGAGCGGGTAGTGGCCTCCGTATCGAATGCCCTGAGAAAGAACAGCAGGGAGATGAGAATTATATTTGTGGAAAGCATCTCAGCCATGGCATAGTGGCTGAAGTGGAAAACATGGAACTGTGTGAACCCGGCGGCAAGCAGGAAAAGGCCTGCCAGGCGTGTCTGCTTCTGCCTCATGAAGAGGCAGAACATCAGCACGACAGAGAGCAGCACCATAAGCCTCGCTACCAGCAGAGACTGCCCGAAGATGAAAAACAGTGGTATCTGTGTCAGAGTAAAAAGAGGGCCGCGGGTGAAGAGGCTGTTCTCGTAAGGGTCAATAGTGCCGGTATTGAGGAAGTTCCTGGCAGTACCGGAGTAGAGCCCCTCGTCTGTCCAGGCACCACGGGTATGGATGTCAGCAAAAGAATCAGGATCAGAATTAAGGAATGGAAGCTGAATGGCAAACCATAAAAGCAGAAATATCCAGGGGTAGCTCCTGCCAATAAACCGTATTACAGGGTTTTGGGTCTTCATAATTTAAAGAATTGCGCCCAAAGATATGGAAATTGGGGGAAGCACAAATCAGATCACCAGCAACTTCACCAACTGCCTGAACAGCATTTTACTGTTTTGATCGCGGAAGGAGACAACCAGGCAGACTACCCTGCTGCCGGTTGATTGCGGAAGATTCGGCTCCCAGTCTACGATTTGCTGTCCGGCTTCAAAAACATCTCTTGTCGCTGAGCAGATTAATCTTCCGTGAAGGTCGATGAGCCTGAGGTCAAGTCTCCCCGGGGATGAGGTTTCAAATTTCAAAGAGATCTGCTCTCTGAACGGGTTCGGGTAAACGATAAGCTCTGACAAAACCGCAGCCGTTAAGCTGCTTACCCCCTGGTAAGGAGCACAGCCCGGTGTGTCAATACTGCTGGTCAAGACACGCTGAAAAAGTTCTCTGTGGCCATGATTGTTCAAATGGATCCCGTCACCGGAATTGTACAGGGGTAGGATAAACCCATTGGTGTCAGCCAGCCCGTTCCAGAAGTCAATAGCATACTTGCCATATATCGCAAGGATAGAGTCAGTAACATCACGCTGTATCTGTATCTGCTGCGGATTGTTGAAGTTTCTCGGCTGCGGGGTGCATATCCATGCCCTTGCCCCTGCGTTCGCAGCGGCCTGAGATATCAGATCAAAATTTGTTAACTGCTGCGCAGGGGAGAAATTGTTGGAAGCATCGTTCGAGGGCATGTTCACAACTATTGCATACGGGTTAAATGATAATGCCTTTGTAACGTTACGGGTTGTGTCAATCTCTGTTGTAACGTTAGGCGGTATTGGAGTACCGGTGGGTAATATATGATATGTGTTGTAGCCCCCTCTCGCAAGGTTGGTGACTGAAAACCGTGTGTTTTTCTGAAAAAGTGATGTGCTGAACCTGTTGACCCATGAGCTGTCCGATGGTGATGCTCCACTGCCTGCTGCCGTGGATGACCCAAGAACAACTATCGGACAGGTGACCGTGTCGGTCGAAATTTCAAAATGGTACCTGATGTCTGCCAGGGTATCAGAGGAGATCCTCATAATACAGAATTTTGAAGGAGTATTGGGAACAGTCCAGTAATATGGCTGCTGGTATGCTTTGACAGAATCAATAAGAATCCAGGGAACTCCAATGCCTGTAGTGTATTCGATAACTACATCATATACACCGTGGCTCTCCCATATTATCCGTGGAGCCTTGCCCACTTGCCAGAACTCCCCGCCAACGGGTGAGACAAGTTTCAATGTGGGCGGGCCCGGCGGAGGTATATGCGGGTATATCAGTTTTATCGCTCCCAGGTAGAAGAAACCATATGCATTGTTGTTGTCCGGCCCTGGTGATACAGTGATTTTGATGATCCCGTTTGCATCAGGATACATCATTGATGAGACTACTGTCCCTGTATTGATGTGCACGTCAAGAAACAGGGAGTCAACAGAGTTGCCCTGTATGAGGTATTTCGTGTGCAGGTTATTTGAATGTAATCTTGAGGCAAAGATCTCAACAGTGTACAATGCTGAAGTATCCAGGCCGTAAAGCTCTACACTTGACTCAGGTAGTGTGAGCCCTCCAAACTCAATACTGTTGCCAAAGAAATAGTCAATTGTAGCAGTTGAAGGATAACCGATGGATGGATCCGGTGTTGCAGTTCCATAGGAACTCACAGCATTGAAACGGTCAACAACTCTTACTCCTTTCCCGGTAGGAAACCCGTAAGAGTTTGCCAGATCAGCGATCTGTCCACTTACAACATGCGTTACGTTGTTCCACGGGGCAGGAGAGAGATTGCTGCTGCTGCCAAAATCGATAAGGATTGTGTCCATCTGGCCCGGCAAAGTCAAACTAAAAAGCAGAAAAGAGGCAAACAGAAAAATGTTTCTTACCATCGGTGAACAGTTTGTAGAATTTCGTATTTAAAAGAATGACCAATCTGTACAGATGCGAAAAGGCAACACAGAACTGACAAAAGTAATGATAAACAGGAACCAATGATATAAAGGTTCAACAAATTCACTATTTTTGTTATAACAGAAAATATTGCATACACCATGAAACGTTTCCTCACCTTAACAGCTCTAACATTGTTTGCATGCGTGTTGCATGCACAGCAAACCGGTTATTTCAACACCACGGTACAATGGGTAAACAGCCATGGTTCACAGAACCGTGCTTTACGGGTGTTCGTTCCCAACAACTACAGTGCATCCAACAGCTATGCACTTGTGATAGGGTTCCACGGTTTTTACAGCACTGCCGATTTGCATAACACCTGTAATGACCCCCTCCATTGCCAGCATAAATATAGTTATGCCAATGCATGGAAACTTATGGTATGTATCACTGCCGGGTCTCCTGCATCCTGTTTCATTAATATTGAAACCAATCATGCAGGTATTACAAGGAGGGCTGAATTGATGAATATGACAGGTGCCGTCGTTTATAAAACTGAATTCAGCGATTTTGGTACGTCCATACCCGTTCATAATATGGCTGAAGGATTATATCTGCTGAAAATCTACGGCATGAAAGGCGAAACTATATTTCAAGGCAGGGTTGTGGTGATACATTAACGATTGCCCCGACCAGAAAGTCGATGCTACTCTTATTCAATGCTCAAAAAATGCCATTCACAGGTTGATTTTCTGTACTCAACGGTTTTTTGTGTTACAACGGCAAAATGCTGGTTTACCTTTGCACTTGATTATAATAAAAACATAGAGTCATGATGAGATTACATTTTGTAAAAACACTATTATTGGCATCCCTTGTAGTAACTTTGGTTCCGGGCGCCAGTTCCCAGGAGGAGAAGCCTCTCAAGCCATTACAGGTAAGCATCTTTCCGGGGTTCGGCACAGAGGGAACTGATGCTGTGAATAACCGTTACAGGGTGAGCCTTAACATTTTTGCAGGCATTACCGGCGGGATCGAGGGTTTCGAGGCCGGGGGGTTTATGAATATTGACAATGGCAATGTGAAGGGAGTTCAGATCTCAGGATTCGGCAACGTTGTAAACGGTGATATGGAGGGTTTCCAGACAGCCGGTTTCATGAACGTTAACAGAGGCAACACACAGGGCTTTCATGGTGCAGGCTTCATCAACTTCATGTCAGGCTCGGCGGAAGGGTTTCTTGGCGCAGGTTTCATCAACATAACCGGAGGCGACCGCAGGGGCTTTTCCGGGGCGGGTTTCGCAAATATAACCGGTGGCAGCAAGGAGGGGTTCCAGGGAGCAGGTTTTGTCAATGTAACGGGTAAAAGTTTTGAAGGTTTCCAGGGCGCCGGATTTATGAACGTCACTGGCACAGGCTTCCAGGGTATCCAGATTGCCGGATTCGGGAATGTTGCAGGAGGTGATGGAAGGGGCCCCTCTATCGCAGGGTTCATGAATATAAACCAGAATATTGAAGGGATGCAACTTGCCGGGTTCCTCAATGTCGCACAGAAGGTCAAAGGTATCCAGTTAGGTTTCCTGAACATTGCCGATACTGTTGATGGCGTGCCGATAGGATTCCTCAGCATAGTCAGAAATGGAGGATACAGGCAACTTGAGCTCGCAGGCTCCGATGTTATGCACCTGGGTGCCTCGTTCCGTATCGGCGTTCCCCTGTTTTACAACATATTCTCTTACGGTACAAGGCTTTTCGGCGAGGATGTCATCTCGGGGTTCGGATATGGGATCGGCACAGAGTTCAGATTCTCAGAAGCCACAACACTCCAGCTTGAAGCACATCACACCCAGCTTCAGAAAAACTATAAATGGAATAACTACGGAACTGATAGGTTAAGCGAACTCAGAGTAACTGTTGACACCAGGCTGACCGGACGCCTGCAGCTTTTTGCCGGCCCTGTACTCTACAATCATATCTATAGGTATATTCGACCTTACGACACAACCCCTGCAGATATTTCAAGCTATTCGATCTATGAAAGGCACTGGAACGGCAATATGTCAACATGGTGGATTGGTGGCAGGGGCGGATTGAGGCTCAGGCTGGATTGATATTCACTCAGGATCCGCCTCGGTTTTTGAATCCGATGAAGAGGGTTTTATGTTGTAATTGTAGCGATCCATCAGATCCTTGAGGCTGTGTGACTGAAAAACGTCGATGATGGTGCTGTTAAGCAACAGCCAGAAATCCTTGGTGCAACATTCGAGTTCTTTGGGGCATTTGATAAGGCAATCCAGGCAATCAATGATACATATTCCTGGCTCGAATGCACTATTGATGTCATACATCGTGATAGTTTCAGGCTCCCTGGTAAGAACATATCCTCCCCGGTGTCCGATACGCCGGATCAACCCCGCAACCTTGAGTGCATGAATGATATGATCGAGATACTTATTTGAAATCTCCTGCTTTGCAGCTATATCCTTCTGAAATATTCCATCAGGCGAATGAAGCCCAATCTCCACCATTGCCCTGATACCGTACCTGGTCTTAGTATTTACTTTCAACTCTCCCTCCGAACTAATGTTAATCCTGCATCGTAAAAACGAAGTCAAAATTAATATTTATTTCGTTATTCACCTTTATTAGCCCGAGGATTTTTTGAGGAGGTTCAATATCAAAATCTGTGAGGGACATCTTCCTTGAGCCCGATACGAAAAAGCAATTGTCGCCGCACGACGAAAATCTGCAGGTAATATTATATGACCTGGTTTTGCCTGCAAGAAAGATATCCACGGGGAAAGAGACCGGCCTTCTGCTGTTCATCAGGTTATGAAGATCCTTTAAGGCAAAACCGACCTTAATATCCGGATACTCGGTTGCACGGACCATTGCTAAAAAGTCTTTGTAAATCTGAGGGTTGTCTGCTTTGAATTTTTTTACAGGTATGTTAAACCAGTATTTCTTAGTCTGTAGTGCCAGGGTGTCTGAACTGCATGTTCTTTTAATGGAGATGCGTGGGAGGTTGTTTGTAAGTTCAAACTTGTTCACATTTGTGCTTCCATTGATTGAGACATTGCCCCTGGTCTTAGTGCTAACTGGAGAAGAGGTCTCTGCTGGCAAAAGAACAAAGGAGGTGGTGATCATAAAAGAGATGATCACCACCGTAGTCAGTCTGACATGCCTGAATATTCTGAGTATGTAACCCCCTTTGTTCATTCTTCTTTAATATTCCTAGTTTAAAAGGTTGCTGTATAGTTTATTCTGATGGCATGACCTGCAGGATGCCGTCTCCAGCATACCGGCGCCGGGATGCGCGGGACTCTTGAGCCATTCAGCCGTCCAGTAGTTGTAAAGTGATGTTTTTACGTAATAGGTATCCTTATATGGAACTTTATTCCAGTCGGCACTCTTCACATCCAATACCTTTCTAGCCTGAATGTCTGCATCTTCTCCGTTCGAAACAATATATGACATAGAGATATTGTGCAAGATGGCGCCACCACCAACATCATGCATTGCAAATCCAAAAGCATATTTTACACCTGATGCCAGGCCGCTCAGGTCTGCATCACGGTCAGAATTTGTGTTTAATCTTCTGTAAAGAGTTACTGACCACTCGTTCTTATCAGGATCATAAGAGTGAACAGAGGTTATGTCATGCTGATCTGAGTTGTAGATAAATCCAACACTTCGGGTTACCATTGCATTATTGTTCGAACCATTCCACTCCTGATGAACCTCGTTAAGCTTCGCCAACGCCTGTGGTGCAGCGGTTGCGTCAACACCGGACTGGGTTGCCCAGTAATTTCTCCATGCGATAAAATCAGCAGATGTTACATCCTGCAGATGTGCAGGTAAATGATCGGTCTGTGAAGTGGTAACGTAAACCAGGTAGCCAAGGTCCAGTGAGTTTACTTTGTCAACCGGATCGAAAGTCAGATCCTGGTAAACAACCAAAAGGCTTCTGTTAACTGTCACACCGGTTATCGAAGGCAAACCGGCATAAGGATCAGTAACCAGATTGTTGTTCAAATCAGTAATAAAATATGCAGGGATGGTATAGTTGCCAGGCATTGCTTTCCCTTTGTTGAAAACAAATCTTGGGAATCCATCAGCCAGAACCGGATGTCCTGTGCCTGTTAAAGCAGCCTGATCCTCTCTGAGACGGTCTCCTCCTGAACGCATGAACTTTGTCGGTGGCGTGCCTGTGTTATCCCTGATCCGCTCCTTATCATCAACTGCTGCATCCTCGGCATAACCCATAGGGCCACTTCTGCCACCTCTCCAATGCCAGTGGTCAAGCTTGTTAGGGGTGTTCAGATGATGAGACTCCATATTTTCATGACAGGTCATTGCACATGTTGCATGGGCAAAACCCGGAACACCCTGTACAAATTTGTCAATCATGAATGAAACGCGATCCTCATCCATGCGCTCACCTGATGGCAGCCTGTCGAATTTGGTTCCATCATGCTTCAGCATGTCATGAAACTGGCCGGGATACTTCTTGCCTGTATTTGCAAAACCGGTCGGCATAGTCTTGGATTGGCTCTTCCAGACAAATTTGAATGCAGCATATGTGTCGTCATACGCTACCTGTACTCTCACCTGCGCTTCCAGTGGAGGCAGTTTCACGGGTTGATCATCCTTGTCGTCTTTCTTGCATCCAATCGATACTGATATCAACCCGATTACCAATATTAAGTAAAACAGTTTCATCTTCTTCATAGGTCATTTTGGTTTTTAATAAATTGTGGTTGATCTCTATTTAATTATATTAAGCCATTCACAGCAAGTTTTTATGTGCTTTTCAGAAAGATATGGCAGCTTCAATCATAACTCCGCTGAATTTACCATGATGCAATGCACCGGTCCATCCCGCACCTGAATGGTGCTGTTGGACATACTCAAGCTTGGCGACCACATTCTTTGTCATAAACCAGCCTCCTCCTACATTGATCCTGTCAACTTTACGCTCTTCCGAATCCTCTGTCTGCTTTCCGCTGACAAGATTGTACCTGCCACCCAAATAGAACCTCTCATCCCTGCCAAAGCGATACAGCAGTTCTGCTCCGATTTGTGTGTATGAACCCTTGAGGTCCTCATCCCCGCCTGAACTGCCATTAGCAATTTCATACACTCCGAAAAGCTCTGCCCCCTTGAACTTAATAAAGGGATTGAACTGTACGGCAGTAAGTTTTCTGAATGCAGGATCAAACCTTCCGCTGAAGTTGTTGGCAGTTGTAGATTGAAGAACATTGTAATACCTTGATCCTGCACGGTCGCCGCCATACAGGTATTTTCTGGAATCTGCCTGGTTGTTGTAAACAGATCCTGTAACACGTACCCTCAGATCATCACTGATATTCCTGTCAATACCAAGTTTCCCGTACAAGGAGACTCCGCTCTCATTTGTGGCAGCTTTTACAACCGACTGGTTCATCCTTCCATTCGATAGCCCAAGCATGGCAATCAAACCCTTGTTGCGGAAATAAACCTCCCCGAAAGCTTCGGTGGCAAATGCATCCATGATATAGTTGCCAACAAACGGGTTTGTGATAGCACGGGCATTGTCAGTTCTGCGGAAATGAGCGTCGCCATAATTGATCTCGTCAAGTCCTACTCTTATTGTAGTATATTCCATTACTGATGCAAGGAAATCCTCGCTCACAAAATCGAGCCTGTCTATGGTCAGATGCCCGCCCTTGACCCATGCTTCCGGATGATGCCTGGAAGAGAGATAGGTGCGCAGATGCAGGTTCATCCCACGTGCAAGAAATACATCGAGATTCATGTTTGCAACCGGAAGATTGAAGTTGTTTTCCAACTCAACCAACGGATCATTCTCGCTTCCTGTAGAATGGTCCAGTGCCTGAAACTGCATCGCAAAATCTCCCCCTACCTTAACCTTTACCTTCTCAAACTGCTTGTCATCCTTCGGCGCTTCAAACTGCTGTGCATTGACCGCACCAACTGCAACAAATACTATTGCACAAATTAAAAACTTCTTCATCATTTCTGTTTCTGTTTAAAATAATTATGGTTTTAGCTTTCTTTAATTTACCGCCATAACGAGGGTAAATGAGACAGTAACCTCATCGCCGCTCTTCACCGCTCCAAGCATTGCTGTCGGAGGTGATACTTTGAAGTCCGACATCTTGAGCTTCTTTGAACCCCTGATCTGTATCCTGTTGTTGGCGATCATCTGTCCCGTAAACTGTATGTTCTCCGTCCGGGTTACACCGGCAATAACCAGATCACCGTTTATTATTCCCGAAAATCTTTTGTTGTTCAGGGTTACATCCCTGGTTTTATTAACAGTAAAACGAACCTCAGGAAACTTGTCCGTCTTCAGTGCTTCCTGGATCTTCTTATCCATAAGGTTACTGTCACTCTTGATAGTCCTTGCCCTGCCCCTGAAGGTCACTTTCTCAATCTTCATGGTTGAGGCATCAAAATGTGCTGTCATGTTGCAATTGAACTCGTTCAGATCAACCTTCCAGTCATGAAGGGTGGAAGTGCCTGAAATCGACATCGAACTTCCGGTATTCAGTGCCCTGAAACTCTGTTTCCCGGTAAATCCTGAGAATGTTACAAAAACTCCTGTAATCAGTATTACCAGAGCCGTTGCCAGTGAAAATCTGCGCAGTGTTTTCATGTTGTCAAGCTTTAATTAATACTATATATCCTATCTGTCCTATATTTATGGTAGCTCAAAAATACAACAATTACCATTCAAAATCAAAAAAGTATGAAATTTATACTGATTCTAAATAACTTCCGCCACTCTTTTCAATGCGGATTCTTCCAGAAAACCTGACGAAATAAAGGCCATAAATGCCCCTGCGCAAAGCATTATGACCATTCTTAAAAGAAAACCGGCACGGAAAACTTTCAAAGCAGGTTTCTTCAGTTTGTCAAAAACGATCAGTGGAAATACAATCACCAGTGTTATGATTTCGATGAACAACATCATCTGCTTCCGTATTAAGGTTGATATTACTACTACTTAATTACGGATCAAATGTAAATAAAAGAATAGCATCAAAGACCATTTATAGTGCTGATTATCCGACACAGACAACTGTCAATCGAATTTCCTGGCTATGCACCACGTCAATTACCGAACCGGAGAACGTTCTCGTCATCATCCGGACCACATTGCCGGATGAGAACTTTCTTATTGAGAAATCACTTCTGCAGCTAATCAGAAGCAGTATCTGTTCTCTTCGATCAGCTTGTCTGCTATTGCGCGCCGTGCCTCTTTCACGTTCACCAGTGGCAACGTGGTGAGGGTGTTGATAGCAGCCACCATTTTACCGGCCTCTTCTCCTTCTTCGGTGAAGGAGGCGATAGCATCCATGGCATTCTTGCGCATCAGCGCAGCTGCATCGGTAAGTTTAACATCCAGCATCAGCTTGCTCAGCGCGACGGCCTCCTCCCCTTTCATCGTCTCAAGCTTGCGGATGCGCAATGCCATCGATTCAACGATGTAAAGCTCCATGATCATGTTGGCGAGGTTATTCTGGATCTCCTGCTCGTGCACTATCGCCTTGAAGGCTTTGGTAAAGCTGTTGGTGATGAGCATGATAAGCGACTTGAAGTTCTGTATCGCTTTGAACTTAACATCCCAGTATTCACCATCAATAACAGGCTCAAGTGCGCTAAGGTTCGCCATCAGCTTTTCAGCTTCGCCAAAGAGGTCGTACAACCCCTTCTTCGCATATTTTACGGCACTCTCAACCACCAGCAGGCGGTTTATCTCGTTTGTCCCTTCAAAGATCCTGTTGATGCGGGAATCCCTGTAGCCACGCTCCACGTTCATCTCGGCAGAATACCCCATACCTCCGTGGATCTGTACTCCTTCATCAACCACAAAGTCGAGTACCTCTGAGCCATACACCTTGAGTATGGCATCCTCAACGGCGAAGTGGCTGATGGCATCACAGGCGGCGCGTCCTACATCGTCCATAGTGGTTTTGTACTCATCCATCAGCACATCCACGTCTTTGCTAACGCGGTAGATGGCCGACTCCTGGGCATAGGTGCGGATGACCATCTCAGCAAGCTTGTGCTTGATAGCACCGAAGTTGGCGATCAGCGTGCCAAACTGCTTCCGCTCGTTGGCATAGTTTACCGACTGTGTGATGGTAAGTTTCGAAGCGCCAATAACGTTGGCGCCAAGCTTCATCCTGCCCATGTGCAGTATGCTAAGGGCAATACGGAAACCCTCACCACGCTTGCCAATCATGTTCTCAACAGGAACCTTCACATCGTTGTAGTAAATCTGGGTGGTGGATGATCCTTTGATGCCCATTTTCACCTCGTCGGGGCCTATGACCACGCCTTCCCAGCCGCTCTCAACGATGAATGCGCTAAGTATCCTGTCGTTGTCGATTTTGGCAAACACCACCTGGGTGTCGCAGAAACCACCATTGGTGATCCACATCTTCTGTCCGTTCAGGATATAGTGCTTTCCGTCATCACTCAACACCGCTCCGGTCTTGCCAGAGTTGGCATCGCTACCGGCACCCGGCTCGGTAAGGCAGTAGGCTCCCAGCAATTCACCAGTACCCAACCGGGTGACATACTTCTGCCGCTGCTCTTCGTTGCCGTAATACATAATAGGCAAGGTGCCGATGCCTGTATGGCACATGAACGCCACCGAGAATGAGTAGGCAGCACCAACCATCTCACCCACAAGCATCTGCGTCACGAAATCCTGACCAAAACCTCCAAGCTCTTCAGGCAGGGAAACACCCATAAGCCCCAACTCCCCCGACTTCTTCAACACCTCCTTCATCAGCTCACGGTCACCCTTATCCAGTTTGTCAAGGTTCGGAAAAACCTCAGCATCAATAAAAGATTTTACCGTGTCAGCAATCATCAACTGCTCTTCGTTAAACTCCTCGGGGATGAAAACATCTTCCGGGTTCTGGTTCCTTACCAAAAATTCTCCGCTCTTCATCTTGGTTACTTTTGTTGGTTTACACTTTATTTATTTATTATTGATCATTCGATATCTATACCTTTCGAATAAGGTGGGCAAAGATACACTATTTTTAAAATGTTGAATTCATAGCAGCGGAGTTCAGGAAACTGAAGACCCGTGGGTGTTAAACCAAAGGCGCCTTCGTCTTTTAATCCTCATGAATCGAATAATCCTCGGCGTGCTTTTACTTAGCAGCTTCGTTTTGTCCTCGCAGAACATTGATTTTATGACAGGGATGAACAAAAGCGAATTCTACAATGATAGCCGAAGCTCGAATCAAGGTGGTTGGGGCTGTTTCTTAAGGATGGGGATCGACGGTATTAAAATGCAACGTTTACCTTTGAGATTTACTATAGGATTCGAAAACTATGGAGGAGAGGCATCTGGGTGGGATGGGGGATTGGGCGGTGGTGGTATGGTGTATGTCAACTTTCGCAAGACCATTATTACCCTGGGAGCATATCCGATAAATTTCAGAATCATCGACAGGATTGATCTGAACTTTGGGTTCGAACACTCAAGATTGCTAACCGAAAGTTATTCCGGTGAAATTTATAGCAGCGGATATAAGCATCCCCTGACATTTATTTGTTATTTAGAGGATAGATACGATCATTACAGTGAAAAAACTACTTCCGGATTACGTGGACGGATTGCTTATGATCATGTATTGTCTGATAAATGGGCAGTCTCAGCGGAATACTCGTACTATCTGGGGTTGTCGCCAGAGTTGGATGAATTCCCGGAAAGCTTAAGATCCAGGAGGCACCAGGCCGGCATAGGATTGCAATACCGGATCCAGAAATGAGCTAAGGACTGGCAGAAACGCCTCTCGACTCTCGCCTCTCGCCTCTTTTTAATAGAACACGGATGACACTGATGTTACGGATTTAAACGGATCAGTGCAGATCCGTTTTATCCGTAAAATCCGCGTGCTATTTTTATGCTATCCGGTTTCAATTCTCGCAAAGCCGCACTTGTGCTGAGCGAAGTCGAAGCAGAGCCGCAAAGAGATTAAGTCTTTCTTAACTTAACACCTATGTAATAAGAACTTTGTGTTTCTATGTGTCTTTGCAATGATTCTTTCACGCAAATGTTCGCTTTATGCCGTGTTTCCAAGTGATGTTGTGGTATCCGAAAATCACGAAGAGCCCTTCCCGTGACGAGTACTTTATCCCATATTTATTTCTGAGCTTCTTTGCTCCCTTGCCCTTCTGTATCAAAGGATGGATACCTCCCAGCATGCATGTTCCAAGACCAAGGGCTTCTCCGGCATACATCGCGGCTGTAGCTGCAATAACAGGGTCAGCAGGGTCGCAGTAGGGAGTGCCGTAAAAATAGAGCACCAGCGGAGCATCATAGGTAACTACATTACGGCCTTTTTTCATGTTTGAGATATACACATCAAACAACGGTCTGATGAACCCCCTGAGCATCTCATCGCCCGCTTTACCCCAGAAGGGACGCATCAGGATCCGAAACCATGGTGACACGAACCATCTCATCTTTTCAAGGTAGTTGCAGTAGTCAACCACAAAAGCCCTGCTCTTCTTCTTGCTATCCAGCACCATAACATGCACATCCGAAGGAGGCAATCCCATTGGTGCGGCAGAGGCAGCATCTAGGATTTTCTGCAGTTTCTCAGGTTCCACCTCCCGGTCGAGGTAGCGGCGGACACTACGGCGCTGCTGATAGAGCGCCAACAGAGAGCTGTACCCGGCAGCCTGCCCCGGTGGAGGAAGATCAAACAGGTCATCCGGTGAAAGTGTCCTTCCATGAATCTCTATAGCACCCACAGGACAAACTGCCATGCAATGGCCACAACCGATGCAGCCAAAAGCCGGTGCCTCACTCATCATCGCTTTGCCCCCTTCAAGCTTCAGGCTGAAGTCGGAACAGATGTCAACACAGGTGCCACATCCGGTGCAAAGATCACGGTCGATACGGATCTCTGCAGCATCTTTGGTCCTTGTAGTAGGGATCGCCATCTTGAATAGTGTTTTTTTGCAAAGATAATCCGATACCTCAAATACCGATATCCGTTTTAATGAATCACTATTACCTGTCGATGTTAATCCTTTCGTTTTGTTCTCCGACCGAAATAACATGCGAGCAGGAACGGAACATCAGGAACCGGGATCAGGCTGCCCTGACTGACAAATCGCAATATAAATCTGTGGTGATCTGTGGTGAGACAAAACCTGCCATCTTTATGCTTATTGTCAATGCGTTGTTTTTTAAATTTAAATTAACCATATTTACCCATTCAAAACAACAAAAGTTCAAATTATCATGAACACACTTCAGATTATCAAGCTAATTGTCTCTATTGGGTTGCCGCTGGCTGTCGGAGCCGTTGCAGGGATGTACACCTCATCTGCAGTGCCTGATTGGTACGCCAACCTGAACAGGCCGTCCTTTAATCCTCCGGATTGGATATTTGGCCCGGTCTGGACGGCATTGTACATCCTTATGGGCATCTCCCTGTTCCTGATCTGGAAGGAAGAGCCGGGACAGGTACGCAACCTGGCCATGGGCGTATTCTTTTTTCAACTGGCCCTGAACTTCGCCTGGAGCTTTATCTTCTTTTACTCAAAGATGATCGGCCCGGCGCTGATAGAGATCATTGTGCTCTGGATCTCCATTGTGATCATGATGCTACTGTTTTACAAAATCCGACCCCTGGCGGCATACATCAACATCCCCTATCTGCTGTGGGTCTCGTTTGCTACAGTGCTGAATGCTGCCTATTACCTACTTAACCGCAGTTGATGGCGAAAGCATAAAGCAGATTCAAATAGTTACCGGGGTGCCATCGTTTCAACGACACCCCGGAACACACTCCATTTTGCTATTCGATGATAAGCTTTCTGGTGATTGATTTACCGTTTTGTTCAATAATCAAAAAATAGAGTCCGGTAGCCTTACCGACCAGATCAATGGATCGGTTGTACGTGCCAGAGAACCTGGGCACACGGTCTTTGAACACCACCCTGCCGTTTTGATCCATTACCCTAATGGTAACAGTACCCTTTTGAGCAAGAGTGAAAGAGATATTGACTTCTCCTGCTGTAGGGTTAGGATACACACTGAGATCATCAATCAGCAAAACCTCTGTGGTTTCATGACTGGTTCCAGCCTTTTCCAGTGAGAGCACCTCCTTTTTGTCTGCTCTCTCTATCCTGATGGTGAACTGTTTTGCCTCACACTTATCGGCTTCAGAAATTCCATGAACCGCCAGCAATGAGTCCACTTTTTCAGGATCTACCACCTCACCATTGAGTATGACCATCCGTTTGCTCATGCCATCCATCATCATATTCAGCAGATCATCATCAATCATATCCCCATCTGAAGGAATCACAATTTTTTTAACCACTGTTTGGGAGCCTGAGGCAAGAGTGTCAATTCCATACGCCTTTAAAAGCTTGTTGATCAAACCTGTATCCTGTGGATCTGCATTGGTAATCACCGTGTCGGTGACCAAAACATCTCCATCCAAAACCTTAACTACCTTCACCTTACGAACAACTTTCTCCATGCCTACGTCGTTGGTCTGAGCAAGAGCAACCAAGGGCAGAATCATAGAAAACACCATCATCATTACCAAAGATTTCATTTTAACCTCCTTGTTTTTTAAGATTTAACATGGGGCGAAAGTAGGCACTGAAAGTACCGGTAGGGGTTAAAGCCCGGTTAAGGCACGTTAAAGTCGGGTTAAAATTGGTATTTCAAAAGGGTTTAACACTATTTTTGGTGCCTAAACAGCTTACAGATGACCCCAAAAACACTTCGTTACATCATTTTACTGATGTCTGTATCACTGGGCGGGATGATTGTGATGCAGGTATTCTGGATATTGAACGCATATAAGGTCACCGAAGAGCAATTCAACGCTAATGTGGGTAAGGCTCTCAACGATCTTACCTCGATTATAGAAACGCGTGAAGCTTTTTCTCTGATCACTTCAGACACAACCGTGCATTTTTCCGAAAAGGTTTCAATGGCTGTTACGGGAAGCGACAAAGTAAACTCCCGGGATTTGAACGAAAAAGAGCAGATTGTAATTCGGATCAAACAAAACTCCCTGTCCGCAGATTCAATCCACGGCACTCCGAAGATTACCATCCGACATCCGGAAAAGCTCCCCGACATTGGCACCGTGCAGAAACAAAACCAGACTAACAGTAAACTCGCTGACACCCTCAAAGGCTTACGTATCATCATCGTTGACAGTGTTAAGCTGGAGAATAAAATGGAAAAGATCCAGGATGCCATTCGAAAAATGGTGGTTGAGAACCAAACCATGCATATTCCCACCGGCCAGCGTTTGAACAATATCGACTTCCGGAATCTGTTGAAAACCGCATTGGAAAAGCATGTCATTGATCTCAGATATGAATACAGACTGACCAGTGATACGGCTATCATTTTTCAGTCGGAAGGCTTTGATGAAGGCGGCTCAAAAGAGATATACCGCATCAACCTGTTCCCCAACGACTTTATCAGCAAAAAGGACTATTTGCATATTTATTTCCCGGGGAGATTTGGCTATCTGTTCAGGTCTCTGATTACTAACATAGCAGTCTCTTTCCTGTTTACATTGATCATAGTAATCACATTTGTTTTCACGATCACCTCCATTCTGAAACAAAAAAGGATCTCGGAAATAAAAAACGATTTCATCAGCAACATGACCCATGAGTTTAAAACGCCGATAGCTACCGTTTTGCTGGCTTCGGATTCCATTGCAACAACCACTGTGCAGAATAATCCGGTGATGATTAGGGAACTCAACAACGTAATCAGGGAGGAGGCCATCCGGATGAATCAAAATGTGGAGCAGGTGCTTCAGTTTTCGATGATTGACAGACAAAACAACCGGATGATTACTATTGAGCGGTTTTCAGTGCATGAAACCATCGAACAGGCCATCGGCAGGATGTGGCTACAGTTTGAGGAGCGTGGGGTATTAATTAGCCAGTATCTGGAAGCGGATGATCATGTTGTTGAGGCCGACAAAGATCAAATGCTCAATATTTTACTCAACCTCCTTGACAACGCCATCAAGTATTCGCCCGGCAGGCCTGAGATTACCATTCGGACCAGAAACCACGATCAACGTCTATACATATTCATTACAGACCGAGGTATCGGGATCCAGGGCGATGAACAGAAAAGGATTTTTGACAGATTTTATCGTGTGCACACCGGTAACATACACAATATCAAAGGTTTTGGTTTAGGGCTAAGCTACGTTCAAGAGTTTTTAACGGCCATGGGAGGCTCAATTGAGGTAAAAAGCAAGAAAGGGGAAGGGAGTACATTTACCATTAATATTCCATTTGTTAAATAGCTATGGACATAAAACACGAAATCTTATTGGTAGAGGATGATCCAAATTTTGGCAAAGTACTCAAATCTTATCTTGAGGTTCATGGTTATGCAGTAGATCTGGTAACTGATGGAGCAAGGGCCATCGGACATTTCCGCAGGAAGCAGTTTTCCCTCTGCATTCTGGATGTAATGCTGCCACACAGGGATGGTTTCGACATTGCAAAAGATATTCGGATGATCAACAAAACCATTCCTTTGTTTTTTCTCACAGCCAAAGGGATGATGGAGGATGTGCTTCAGGGTTTCTCGATGGGAGCCGACGACTATCTGGTAAAGCCCTTCGACTCTGAGATTCTACTTTGTAAGATAAAAGCGATCCTCAGAAGGCATACAACCCAGATGGAGGAGCATCAACAGGAAGAGTATCAGATTGGCAAATACCTGTTCAACACCACGTTCCGCACATTGAGTTCAGAAGCGGGAACACAGAAGCTGTCGCCCAAAGAGACCGCCTTGCTGGAGTTGTTGTGCCGTAACATGAACAGCATTACGTTGCGCGAAGAGGCGTTGAAAACCATCTGGGGTGACGACAGCTACTTTACCACACGCAGCATGGATGTTTACATGACAAAACTGAGAAGATACCTGAAGCACGATAAGGAGGTTGAGATCACCAACATACTTGGGAACGGATACATCTTAAGTGTTCATAAAAAGCCCTGAAGCTACCCAACATAGCCCCACTTTTACTGTCAACAATATGCACTTTCTTCAATATCCTTGCGGGATATCGCCTGCTGGAAGGGGGTACCGATGGCGGTGCTGTGTACAACTTCGCCCTTTTTCATTACCTCGCGGTGGGGGGCTCCTGGCAGATCAGCAAATAGGAAGAAAACGGCTGAAAGCAAGATTACTTTTTCAGCTTTATGCGCATAACTGTTTATTAAAAGTTTGCTTATGCATTTGCAGGAAAGCTTTGTTGCCGTGGGTGAGTTCCTGCCGGATCTTTTCCTTTCCGGTGACACCGATGCGTCCGTAGGCGGAGGGTTGGATATGGTTTCAGCTCTCTAAGGAACCGGGATTGTTTCACCATCATCTACGTGCAGTATCAGATGATTAAAGAGCTCACGGCCACAATATCAGTCATTGCGTGCTATAAATTACCTTTGTGAATGATATATCATTCGATATAGCTGATGTATCCTTTCAGGGTAGTAGTGAGCAAATTTCCTTTAGCGTAGCCATAATTTTATTGTACCGAGGAATCTGGTGCTCATAAAATAAGTTCGCAATGATTGCTTCCTGTAATAGTTTATCCTCCAAGAATCCGTTCTTTCAGTTTTTCCATTGCCAACACCTTTTCTCTGTTTTTGCCCACACGTAAAGCATCACACAATGCCATCAGTTCGTAAAATGCTGAATCATTCAAGCAAGCTTGTGGGACTTTGGGGTGAAGCGGTTCTATAGCCTGTCCCCTTACGTTGCCCTCATGATATGGCCAGACATATGGTGTGCCCCCTGAGATCTCCTTGTCGAGTGGTGGTGCAGAGTGCGCAGTAACAATACCTCTGGCCAATGCTCCGGGTTGCTGAGGGTATACATATGGAAGGCCATGTTCCAGAAAGCCAATCAGCGCCATTTTCATCAGGGTCTTTTTGTCTTGAGCGATCAGCCTTGCGAACACTGACCTGTGAATGCTTTCGCTCACCTCACTGTTACTGATGCCTAGCTCATAAGCCAGCGTCTTCATAAGCCAGAGGGCGTCACCTTTTGAGGCTATTTTCAACAAAATAGCGATATCATGCGGACGCATACCATTGTGCTTTTTCATGGCATTAAAAGATTGTTTCAGACAGCAAAGATAATACATAATTCGTAATTCGCAATACGCGAATCACGAATCGTGAATTATCACGTATTCCAATATGGAATATTCACAGAATAAAATCAGAGTTAAGGAATTACTGACTGGGTTTTCGCTATCACTCAGCTTGCCGGGGCTCAAATGCATGGCACACAAATTCATCGCTGTTGTGGTGATCGAGCCGGTTCAGCGTGCAGAGGATATCATCCTCAAAATGTGGCCTTTCATTCCTGTCGCAGGCAATACACAAATCCGGTTTAGGGTACAATTCCGGGATATACACCGTTCCATCGTCGAAATAATATGGCATAATGGTTAAACAGTTAATCATCAGAACCAAGTAATTTCATTAATTGCTGAAACATGTCCGTATCATCATTTTTCCCGGGCGGAGGATATAATTCGTCGGCAGCTTTCATTGCCCCACTAACGGTACCATCCAGAAACTGCTCACCCGGCATTCCGAATGTGTCATCAGTGTAACGTTCGCTACTCCATTTAAAGATCTCGAAATCCCAGTTGTCGATTTTTCCCCGGAACAGAAGGCGAAACGTTCTGGTGTCCCGACCATAATCGTTTCTGTCCATGTACAGATATTCCCCTTTTGCATAAGCTTTGTAAGCTGTGCCGGAATCTGATGAAAAATTTGCAGCATTAGATTTTGCAATCTCATGGTTCGCCTTATCGATGATTTCCGCCGGAATCTTTCTTTTACCCATGTATCTGTTTTGTATTTTGATGATGATAAAACTAAAAAACTATCCACAGAAATTCAAACTAAATTGTAATGCCCGTTAATATCGTGGCTGCGCTGATGAACGCCGGCTATTGAGCAGGTCTTTTCATTATGGAATGGCGATCGTTTCACCATCATCCAGGTGCAGTATCGGATGATTAAAGAGCTCACGGTATTTGTCTGCATTGCTGGTATGAATGGGTATGATACATTTGGGGTTGATGGCACTGACAAACGGTTTCAGTGTCGGGAAGTAGGTTTGTGGGTGGTTTTTTTTTTGATGGCAGGAAACAACGACACATCCTGACATGGATGCGCACAACCTGCAGGGAATTTATGTTGCGCTCCTACGGAGCTTTAGAGGGCAATGGGGGGCTTCATTTCTACAAAGATTACACTCCTGCGGAGCTGCACTATTGTGAATATGTCACAAAGATGCTTCAGGTTATTAAACTCTTGTGCCATAATCATCAGTTATTATTATTGATGTTGGGTGGCGACACCACACAGGGGGCTCCGTAGCCCTGTGGTGTCTCTTACACATCAAACCTGATCAGCTCATTATTTCCAATCAAAAGATTGCGAAATCACTGTTTTCGCAATCTTGTAGGTGATGTAAATACTTCATGTAGTTCGGAAATGCACCTGGTTGCAGGGTTTATATGAACAGCAGTTTATCAAAGGTTTGGTGGTGCATTTGCAGGAAGGCTTTGTTGCCGTGGGTGAGTTCCTGCCGGATCTTCTCCTTTCCGGTGACGCCGATGCGATCGTAGGCGGAGGGTTGGATATGGTCTGAGAGGATGATTTTGCCGGAGGTTTCGAAGGTGATGAGGTGCCGGTCGAAGAGTGCGTCGTAAGTGGGGGAGAGGAGGATGCCGTTGTCCACATCGAGGCGTTGTGCATCTGTTGACTCTTTCCAAGGGACGATGTGTGAGGCGATCAGGATCCGTGGATCGTTGAATTTGGTAACAGCACACTGATACTCCCACCTGTGGAGGAGACTCTTGCGATAGGCACCTTGCCCCACACGGGTGGTGATCAGCCCGGAGCGCTCGGTGGTGTTGGGTTGGAGGGTCTCAAGGATGGGAACCGAATCGGAAACCAGCACCGCATCCATCACGTCACGACTGATCGGTAGCTCTACCCCAGCTCTCTTAAAGAAAAACTTGATCCCAATCCGAATGTCTCCTTCTCGATCGTGAGTTTCAAAGAAGCCGAAGTCAAAGAACTCCATTTCACTCACAAATCGAACATAACCACGGTTCACATACTCGAACAAGAACACCCGTTTGCCATCTTTGAGATGATCTCTCAAAGCAAGGTTTCCCCGTGTAAACTGCATATCGCCCAACTGTCCTTCTCCGGTGTATGAGAAGATGTACTTGTTGTCCCACTGGTCTTTGTACCCATGCTGCAACCCCTGCGATCCGCTGAAGATAAAGATATAGGGGACTATAGATGAGGAACTGATTCCACTTTGCCTATTCCCCTTATACCGATCATGAATCTCTGATCGCCGAATTATTTGGCCCGGTATGAAGGGGAGTGGGGGCATGGTCTATTATTTCAATCAACCTTTGAAAACTTCTGAATTATGAAACTGTATAAATTCCCTTTTTGGCAAATATTTCATTGGCAAGTGAATCTGTTGGTTTTCAAATGGAAGGAAAAATCTTTGGAACCAAATTTCAGAGATCTTGTGCTTTAATTCACTAGAAAATAGGATATGGTAGTTTAAATCCAATGTGATCAAACCTTGGTCAAATGCTCGATCATAGATGGCTGATAAACAGATGCCGTTTTCTGGGTTGAGCCTTTCTTTTTGATTCTTTGCCCATGGAATAATATGACTTGAAACCAATAAAGAAGGGATGGAAATATCAGAAATTGCACATCGTTTTGAATAATTGGACAAAACGATTTCTCTAAAAACCTCTTGGTTTACTCTTGTCTTCGTTTCCCTAATCTTATCCTCCCCTTTTAAATCGGCAATATCATTTAATTGATTGGCATACTTTTTTTCGAGCGGAAGCTTTTCAAGTTCTGCCAAAATCCTTTCGCTTTCATAGATTAAAGCTTCTTTAGAACTTGCAAATTCTTCCCAAATTGGTTCAACTTGCGCTCTGCCTCCGACTAGACCCACAACACCTCGGTTCTGATGGTATGGGTCAACACCAGGGCAAACGCATGAAAAAAAGTCACCGGATTTTGGATACCCAT
>OBJA01000134.1_pt1 | contig 74448 bp, 76 predicted proteins | sample 1519751 | NCBI WGS metagenome assembly OBJA01 (sample SAMEA3881238, study PRJEB22517) | soil metagenome | biome: lake sediment; feature: soda lake sediment; material: sediment, water from around vicinity | place: India | collected 2013-12-23 | depth 3 m | reverse complement strand
TGGATATATGTTTATCCATTGTGTTTTTGTAGGTTTTAAGAATGAATTTAAGGGAAAGGGTTATGCAACTTTATTGCTTCATGACTGTATAAAAGAGGCAAGGGCTAAAAATATGGATGGTGTTGCTGTGGTGACAAGAAAAGGATCGTTCATGGCAAAGCGCGATATTTTCATTAAATATGGATTTGTATCAGTAGATAAAACGAATCCTGATTTTGAATTACTGGTATTGAAATTTGATGAAAATGTAAAAAACCCTTCATTCAGGAAACTCTCACCGCAGGATTACTCTGATGGATTGACGATTTTCCGTTCGGCTCAATGCCCCTATTCAGTAAAAAATGTTGATGCGATTATGAAAACAGCAGAAAAAATGAAAATTAAAGCCAATCTAATTGATATGAAAGATATTAAAGCAGTTCAAAATGTACCCTGCGCTTTTGGGTCATTCTGTATAGTAAAAGATGGTGAAGTTATCAGCCATCATCCGATCAGCAATACGAGATTTGAAAATATTATGAAATCGATGAGATGATTTCATGACACCGAAATTAAAGAGGTAAATTCAATAACAATGATGAATGCCTGGCCATGGTCCAGAAAGTGGTTACTTGTATTCCATCGCCAGTGCAATTGTGGATTTGCAAAAATTGGGAACTTCTTGTGTACATTGCGGATAAAATATGAGTACCGGTAAGTGAAGGAAACAAAACGCAAGATATTGTACCAATTACAAGGAGAGCGAGATGATAATAAGAAGTAAGGTAGTTCAGGCATTTGACTTTAGTGGATTAGAAATTGTTGATTATACAGCGAACTGTGATCAAAAATCCTCATTTGCTGTTATAAAAGTAAAACCTGATGCCAACCATTGATTGTCATGGTCAAAAAGATCTGATAAATATTATTATGTAATAAAAGGAACCATCGACTTTCAGTGAACGATAAGAGCTTTACATTGCATGATGGAGATTTCTGTATAATCAGGAAAGGCGAAAAATTCAGGTATATGAACAACAGTAATGAAATCGTACTGTTAGTGTTAGTACATACACCTAATTTTATAATGGAAGAAGAGATTTACGAGTTAAATATTTGTCTGGAAAAAGCTGCTCACTGCATTCCTGTGACATTGATCAGAAGAGGCATGTGCTCGCAAGACGAGTTTTGCAAATGTGATCCTTTCTAAACCTTCTCAAATATCCCTCTGCTGGTATCCATCCATAATTTTCTGTCCAGGCTTCGGTACAGGATCGCTTCAGAGATATGGTGTGACTGGATCAGCTCCGAACTGTCCAGGTCTGCGATGGTGCGGGATACTTTCAGGATTCGATCGTAGGCGCGTGCTGAGAGTCCGAGTTTTTCTATTGCGTTACGCAGAAGTGTCTGGGAGCTCTCATCGAGGTCACAAAATGTGCGGATATGGCGCGACTCCATATGGGCATTGCAGAAAATTTTTGTATCGCGACGATAACGGGTGAGCTGAACAGACCGGGCCAACTCCACCTGCTTCCGCAGTGATGCAGAGTCGCAACCAGGTATCTTCTGTGAGAGCTCCTCATAAGAGAGTGCAGGCACCTCTACATGGATATCGATTCTATCGAGAAGAGGTCCGGAAATTTTCCCCATGTACTTCTGGATCTGTTCAGGGCGGCATGTGCACTCGTGACGAGGATCGGTATGGTACCCGCACGGGCAAGGGTTCAGTGCTACTGCAAGCATAAACCGTGCGGGGTAGGAGAGTGACATCAAAGCACGTGAGATTGTTACTTTCCCATCTTCAAGTGGCTGACGCAGATTGCCAAGAACATCACCTGCTGGGTAAATCAAAAGACCCCCAAATTGCCTATTTCTGCATAAAAACAGCACTTTTTAAAGAATCCTACTACTGGGATTCAAAAAAAATCCCCTCCTCCAAAGTAGCAGAAATCCTCGGTATCTCGGTAAAAACCTTAAAGAACCGGGAAAACAGTGGTTTTTACCCAAAGCCGCAGCGACACCCACATAGCTATTACCGCTACTACTCAGCTGAAGAAATAAAAATACTTCAAAAGATCACTTTTGAAAAATCTGATCTGATAAAAAAACGTCAACACCTCAAAAAAAGGAGCGATGTATGATCCCCGATGGAAAAATCGAAACTATCAATTCATTGGATTCAAAGACCACAGAAATCCAAGATGCGCCTTTAGAAAGTTTTGCTCACACCTCATGCAATACACGGCTTGAGGTAATCGAGAAGATCGGGAAAATCTCAGTCATTGAGTTTCATTGCAAATTGTGCGGTATGCGACTGGTGCAAAAAGACTATTGGCACATAACGACCAAGTTCAAGCAGAATCATTTTGTTTTTTACCAAAACGATCAGCTGTTCCATTTCTGTCCTCAATCAGAAGTCGGTGGGTTTAGAAAAGATATATCCCATACTTTTCATGATGGTTCTATAATCTATGTCCATTCATCAAGAAAGAATAATGTAAACCTAAACGAGCTTGATTTGTTTGTGAAATCTGCTGATGAGACCGACGTTTTACTAATAATGGATAACGGTCTTAAAGGCTATTCAATGCTCGGAGAGATTAGTCTTGCAAACAGCCGTCTTCTGACTTCGATTTTCAATGCCGGAATTCATAAAAAATCTGCAATTCTTGTTGACCCGTTTGGTGTGGCGATCAAAATCAAACCTTTCGTATTTAGGAATCGGACTGTAAACGGAAAAACCTACGAGAAGCTGCCATCGTTTGCAGAAATACCCTTCGAATTAGATAACATTCTTTTTTAGTAATCGATAACGAAAGGAGTTAATCATGGGAGGATTTTTACCTTCGTTTGGAAGCGGTGCAAAAAATGATCTGACCAGAAAGAAGAACATGAATGCCATGCATCGGCATATCGAAGAAAAAGCTGACGGCTCAAAAAAAATAATCGAACGGTCGCTTGAGTTTTCTGATAACCAATTCATTACGGGAGACGGCTGGCTTCATAATCCGTTCAATCCTGAAGAAAAAGATAAGGAAAAAGATCATTACCGGGAAGATAAGAGCCAACTAATTATTCGTGAGAAGAGAATCGAGGAAGATGCTTTCGGTAACCGCACGATTGATGAGTTCGCTGTAAAAACTGATGATTTCTGGTCATCTCACGGAACGAAACTTATCGGTAACGGACCTGCCATGGATTTCGATAAAAGATTGGGACTGCTTTCTGATTTTTCCTTGGGCAGTAACCCGCTTGATGCCTTAGGAAGCAAAAAAGATCAGTTGTATCTCGATGAAGGGAGCAAAATATGAAACCAGGTTGGCATGTCTGCAATCATTGCGAAGGCTCGGGTGTTTGTAAACATAAGATCAAATCACTTGAGACGATATTTTGGATATTGCCGTTTCCGATCAGGGCAAGTTGCGATACTTGTGTTATGTCCATTGGTGCAAATCCGACAGAATTGTCTTTATTGGTTCGATGCAATACTTGTAACGGTACAGGTTACAAATACTTGTCAGAAAACGGTATTGAAAGGACATCAAATGAAAAAACGAATAATTCTAAACAAGAGAATGGTTGACATTCTTTTTTTGATTTCTCGAAGAACATGGGTATCGATTGAAGATATCTGTTCGCTTTGCGTTCCAAACATTAAATATGCTCGCAGAGTAATGAGAAGACTAATTGAGAACAGGTTAGTGAATCATGTTCGGTGTCAATTGTTTATTGACCGAAAAGGGCCTGGTTTGAATTTTTATTCTCTCTCTAAACTCGGTGCTAAAACTATCGGAATTGAGAGATATAATGAGCCACAGACTCCAACAAGCACATCGTTATTACACTATTACGGCATAAGCACTTTAATTTCTGCATTCCAATATTTCTCAAACTGCTCAACAGATTGTAAGACGAAGTATCTCACTGCAAAAGAGCTTCAGATTGAGAACGCTTTTCAGACTTACTTTTATGAATGTCGTGATAGCGAGACCACCGAAAATTTCATTATACCAGATTTTGTTATCGGATTCTCCTCCGGCTGTTTTAGTAAACTGATTCTTGGTGAAGTCGATACAGGTACTGAATCAATCTATTCAAAAACAGATAATGCAAGATCTATTGAGAACAAGTTTAGGTCTGTTGCTGCTTATCAAAGATTACAAATTCATAATTTTTTCTGTGAAATTCTGGAGTCTGATTTTGACACGTTTACTTACTTGCATATTACGAATGGTGGTCCTGAGAGAATTTCAAAGTTGGTTAATGCCTGCAAATCTGTGACAGGGATTGATAATATCCGAATTGCTCCTGTTAACAGTATCCTACCAACTAGAGCTGTTGAAAAAGGAAAACTGAAAATTTCATACGAAGAGATATTCAAGCCTGTCTGGATTGATCCGCTGACTGGAACTTCAACTACCATGATGAACTAAGGAGTACTTATATGACTATTATTGATGATTTTTCTAACTTCTGGTGCACGGTTGAACAACCGAGATTTCAGGCGAATGCTGCAATTAAAGCATTCTCGAAAGAATACAGCAAAGGCTGTACGCCTAAGATATATCAGTATCCACTTAGCAGTATAGTACCTCAATTTGATCACTTTGATTATCGTGATATTATGTATCGAGATCCAGTGGATATCAGACCTCCGGAAAAGTTGACTGCAACAAATTCTTATAAGCATTTGCAGATTATGTTTTCACCTGCTGATGGATCTGAATATTCAAATACGATGCTGTTCGTACTCGCTACAACATCGAACATTTCAACATCATTTTATTTCGAGATAATCAAAGTCGAATCAGTAATTCACTATCAAATTACTGTATCTGCGCAATATGCGGAGATGCTTGCGAATGCTTTGAAATCTGTATTAAAAAACAGTACCGTAGAAATTTCTTCTAATGATGTACTATTGACAGGATTGAATTATGCTAATGAGCATAATCTTTTTATCAGAGCATATTATCCAAATCCGCCGTATTATCGAAACCTGCATTCGCCAAACATCAAGACAACTCCGAACATTTTTCAATTGCTTACTTCTCTTTCGAAACTTTCAGAATCTGAATTCTTCTATTATCGTGTGGCAATCGAGAGCAGCTCTGACCGCTGGGATAGAAATTGTTTTAACGGGTATCAATATGAAAAAAAAGTGTTCGGGTATTATTCTGATTTGAACTGCGAAGAAACCTGGTATGTACCGCCTGATGCTGAAGCAAAAAAATCGATTTCAGATAAAATAAATCCTGAAAACATGCCAATATATTTCATTTCGCCAATGATTGTATTGTCGTGCGAGCAGTCGAAGGTGTCAACAATTATTTCTTTTTGGAATGGGTATCGGTTTAATGATACTCCCTATAAAAGTATTAATGAAGATGTCATTCTTAATACAATTGGTTATGAAGGGTTTATTGATTCGCTTAAGAACCGATTCAATCATGTACAAGCACATCTGTTAAACAGAGTTGAAGCAGCTTCTTTAATGCCGACACCATGCCGCTACTCTTTAGAAAGTCCGAGTATCAATCTTTCAAAAGGTAATATTTCTAATGAAGTATTTCAGACAAGCAAAGGGTTATGTCTTGGGTATCAAAATTTCGGTTCTAATAATATTCAGATTATGCTCCCACAAAAGCATCTTGAAAATGGATTATCTCTAATAGGCAATCCCGGATATGGTAAAACAAATCTTCTGCTTAATTTGTTGTCACAAGCTTTTACTCTTGAACCAAAATATTCGATGATTGTTTTTTACTTTCATGATTTCGAATTCGTAGCAGATCTCATCTCAAGAGTACCAGATAACAGAATTGATGATGTTATTCTTGCGATGCCGAAATTAAACGGAAAAGTTTTGGCGCGAAACCTTGTTGATACTGTACCGCATAACGATGCAGCAAAAAAAGCAGCACAGTTATCATATGCGTTCGAAAACAGTTCAACATCTTTTGGAATTGATATCAAACGCAAATTCAAAAATCTTCTTTATTGTTTGATGGTATGTGAAAATACTTCGCTTGAGCATGCATTCTTAATCCTTGATAAGAATGATTCAAAAGGACAGGCTCTGAGAAATCATGTAAAATCTATTACTAATAATCGGCAGGTTCTTCAATTCATAAATGATATCGAAAAACGTAGCGAAAGCATTTCTGTAATTTCAAACAAATTACAGGAATATTTTGATGACGAATCTGTTATGGAAATGTTTTCGTTTACCGGTGAATCGATACTTACTTACAGGGAAGTTGTCGAAAACAATAAGATACTCATTTGGTATTTAGGCGGGCTTGCAAATGCAGGTGATGCAGTCGCATCGACGGAAGTTTCGTTACTTCATCAGTTTTTTAATGATTACAGCAGGGCTGAGAGCAATTCAAAAAAGCCATATTTTCCAACAATAACTGCAATTGATGAAGTACAAAGGATTAAAGCCCAAGGCCTTGCTCACTCAATTCGCGAAGATAGAAAATATGGTCTTTTATATTTCTTGTCCACTCAAACATTAAAAGGAGTAGATCCTGCGCTTATTGAAGGTTTGAATTTAATTACAAATATGATCCAGTTTCAATCTACACCCGACGATGCAAAATATTTTGCATCCAAGTGTGCAGGATTATTGAATCCAAGAGCTCTTGAAATGCTCGGAAAATATGAAGCTTATGTGAGAGTGCAAAGTGCTGTAAACATTACCAATTTTAGAACCGAAAAATTCATTAGTGGTTCAAAAGAAAAATTAAATCGCGTGATAAATAACTCTCTTGCGAGATACTATATAGAACCAAATGCGAGTTCACCTTCAGATATTATTGCACCTAAAGTAAAATCAGCATTCAAAGACAAAATCAATTCTCTTATCAACAGGAGGTAATTATGAGCAAACTTAAAACTATCTTGGAAGAACTTGATCGAAAAAAAATTATTGCTGAAATTGTTCTGCCTTGTAGAAAAGCGCAACATAGCTATATGCCGAAATTTCCCGTTCCGCCGACATTCCATTTATTTACGCAAGATTGTGCAGATTACTATAACCATCTTATGATGTATGCACTTTCAAAAAGTGCATCTGATATTCCTTTTGAGCACGCTTTATCGTACGCGAAAAGGTTAATCAATCAAATGTTAGAAGGACAGGGGGGCATGAAATATGCATTCTACAAAGCGCAGAACGAAACATTCGGAACTATTAAGGCAATTATGACTGATGTGCAAATAGACCAAATGACTAGAGATTATATGAACATCATTCTGATAAAACATATTGACCCCTACAATTATTCAGAGTTAAAGGAATTAATGATAGAGTATGTAAAAACTTTCAATGTCCGAGTAAGAGAAGACGAATTGCCATTCCTTGTGCAGAGTTATCAGAATGTACTTCTATCTCATGTGAAACGTGAGTACGAAAAAGAAATGGACAGGGAAATGCATGCTATCATGCGCAATCCATAATGCTGTCAAAATTATATTTATAATTAGCCAGCCTCGATTGAGACTGGCTTTTTTTACGTCAAATTTTGGAGTCTATTCCCAAAAAGTTCTGGAGCATTAATGGAGCCTCAAGATAATAAGAATCGATGTAACTCATTGATATTAGTTTAGGTGTGTTACGGCTATTCTAAATCAATGGGGCGGGGGGCGGGCATGAGACACAGTATACTAAATTCATAATTAACTAATCGAATGGAGAAGCGGAGGTGATGAAAAATTAATATCACTTTATCAAATTTTTCTGAAAGCTCCGCTGCGGAAATGAGAAAAAAAATTAGCAATGATTCAAAAACCATTGCATTGCATCGTAAGCTTCATCCGTAAAACAATCACTTGGGTCAAATGCATTTCGCCAAAGACCTGACTTGGTATCTTTGTACCACACCTTATTTTTTAATTTACGCTCGATTTCTTTTTTTAAATCAATATACATTTTCATTACCTCCGGTTTTTCCATGAGATGGTAAGTCATCAAATCCGGTCATTAAACTTTTAGACGCAAGGCGACCCTGCAAGGGGAAAAGTTTAAGTACCGGTTTGATGCGAATATCATGGAAAAACCGGTAATTGATAATGTGTTGATATAAATGAAATCAAGAGCGAAAAACAAGAGTGGTTAAGAGAATGAAATCTGAGTGGCATTGCAAGCGTTCATTCACCATAAACTTTTCGACTCAACCATAACCTCCAAGTCGTAATGTTTAGGATGAATGAATGCGGCCACTCAATTATTGAAAAAGTTAAAACAAAACATTGCCTCTGATAATCACCCCGCTTGCAATTCGATTAGGTCTTTATCATTAAGAAGTAAATGTTTATAGATTTCCTGTAATAGCGTTATCAGTTTTGGGATATCTTCTAAACGAAAACTCGATGTAGTCTTCCACTGATTATTCTGCTGGTATCGTTTAGACACTGAAACCGTTTTGTAATCAAAACTACCACCCTGGCCTGAACGGCCTTTATTGTGCCATACGGAAATACTGACCGCGCCTGCGCGGATCTCTTTTTCTGGTCCGTTGTTATATTGTTGCATGTGTACACGCTCCTATGACTCATCTATCGTGAGCCATAATTGTACATGAAAATGAAAAGAGAAAATTAAGCAGCAATGCTTTCAGTCTGTGTACCTGAGTTCAAGTTTGTGATGGCGGGTTCATTTGATGCAGACACAACAAGTGACAATACACTTTCAATTTCAGATAATAATGGAATAATTGCATCTTCAACTGATTTATTTAGTTCAGCTGCATATCTTTTAATGTACGCATACGTAGAACCGTCGTTGGATGATTTCCTACCGTACATTCGAGCAAGAACGCAAGCGGTCATTTCTGCAATTATTTCTTGTTTTGCGTCCTGACCAGTTTTCAACTCATTCCCAATAAGTTTATGATGTGCAGCATGAGCAAGCTCATGAAAGAATGTCTGTTCATCATGTGTACACAATATAATTTTGTTGTTATCAGGTGAGTATGCACCATAAAATGGTCCGGCAAAACTCTGGTACTCTATTTTTAGATTTAATTTTTCTGCTACATTCAAAAGAGACGGTGCGGTTTTTGGAGTTAATTCAGGTATAGCTTTTCCGGTAGTGGATGAAAGCGGGAATACCGGCAATCTTCTGAATCCGATAATTGTTTGTTTCTCTTCACCAGATTCTTCGTCTATTCGTTTGATTAGAATCGGTGCGAGAATGTGTACTGCGCGAGCACCTTTTTTAACTTTCCTTGAAACTGATTGCCATTGACGAAAACCGCGACAGTCAATCTCAAGGCATTGAACGAACGCTAACAGTCTGTTTGAGAGTGTCCATTTTGATGATGGCATATTTGGACATGAAAGGACTATCTTTGCGATTGCGTTCGGCACATCGCCTTTAATGAACAGGTCTACAAGCTTGTGTAAAGTTGTATTTGCATCTTTAATTGAGCGCACATAATCACCTCAGATTTCCTGATGCAATGCACACATCACGAATTTGCTGTTTGAAAGCAGGGCTTTTCATGAACGTTGCAATATCACGCTTAGCCTTGCTTAATCTTTGAGATGATTTCTTCGATTTAGCAGTTGGAATTGGTCGTTCCCATGGTTGCATTAATTGCACATGCAACATCCCGGTCCAACATTCATGCTCAAGTTCGATATATTCGTCGTAAGATAAGCCTTCGACTTCGGGAGCGTTAGTAGCTTTCAGTTCATTGAATTCTGCTTCGCTGACGACATAAAAAGAAGGGCTGTTAATGTCGTAGTTAGCAGGGCGTAGAACTTTGCCGACCGGAAGTGTTTTAATTTTTTTATTTCTCGCGTTCATGGTATCACCTCGAACTTTGCCTGTATATATGGCAAAGCCAACTTTTTCATGAAAGAAGAAAAGTTGGCGTGCTCGAAAGTAAGTGCGAAAATTATAGCGGTTGCATCTGAAGCGAGAAATTTCTGATATTATTCTCGTTTAATTTTATTGTAATCACCATCGGTATAAATTGTTACTAAATCACCTGAATTTATTACAATGCTTAGACCATTGTTTGCAAACGTACCACCAGTAGGCCATGTACGTATGACAAGATCGCTACTGGTACTGCCTTTGACATTTATCGTGTAATCCGAGTTAGCGCTGACTGTACCTTGTACGTTATTATCAGGGTACATGTAATTTGGATCGTCTTTTGTATAGATAAGAAAACTCCAATCTCTAAGAGTCTCATTTCTGATTAGAATCTTATCATTTGCTCCGGACGCCGGATTAGAATCTTCTGAACAATTAGTAACCAGCAATAAGCTGCACATAATCGAAAAAAGCAAAAGTGTTCTCGAAAACATTGATTAAAAATCCTTTCTAATTTATTGTCCAAACTTCTTAAGGGTTGTATCGTTCCAGTCGAGTATTGCAGGGAAAGAAAATGAGACCTCATCATTATCGGCTTTCAACCTGATCATTAGAGTGCCTTCATTCGAGGTCAGATTTGATTGTAATCTCGTTGTGATCTCGGGGATTTCTTTTTCAGTGTTGAAAATGATAAAACCGTCTAATGAACCACTGGGTAATACATTTCCAAAGACGAATTCATTTTTCTGCCAATTCTCAATCTTACTTGTCATTGCCATTGCATTAGCACCACCGTAACCCATGGTTCTATTTATGCTTGTTTTTAGAAACTCCTTGTAGTCACTAATAAGCGAGATTCTTGACGAAGAACCTTTGACATTGAGATACACATCGTTTTGATGAATTTGTATCGTCTGGTCAGAATTGTTTTGAATTCTTAGATGACAGATGATGTTTTGAGGTTTCTCGTTCGGATAGTATACGCCTGCTTGAATATTATCTACCGGAGTTAGTATTACATTAATTCCTTTTTTTTCAGAACTGAAATTTGGTTCTGATTGTGATGCACGGAAATCTGTAAGGTATCCTTTGTTTGTTGCGAAACCTCCACAACCAATCATAAAAAGAAAAGCCGGAAAAAGTCCAAGTATGATCTTTTTCATTTGTTTGTATCCTTTCGATTATTATGCTCTGCCATTGAACAGAATCCCGATATAAAACCAATTTTTCGTAGAGTATGATGCCTCAAAACCTAACTGATCGAATAATATTGAAGCCCATGCAACAAAACCAAATCCGTTATCTTCCACATCAGCCGATGGTGGTAAGCCGAAATTATAGCCAATAGAAGTGCTTTGCTTTTGGGTGTATTTATCGAGTGTGTAATGTAGTCCCGCTCCACCTAGCAACATTGAACCTTCTCCGATCATTGTGGCAAGAACTGGTAATGCCCTAAACTCATGCAATTTTCTTTTCATTGTTGCATTGAACGTGACCGAAGTGTTATTACCAGTGGTCGGGTCAGTACCGTTATACGTGTTGGTCCACTTAGCTTCACCGGTGCCGTGATATGAATATCCGAACATCATACCCCAGGTTGAAGATTTGTTCTCTACATTCTCTTTTAAAAATCCTAAATTGCATGAAAATGAACCTCCAAAAGTCTTATCAATTTTTTCTGACCCGTTGCTGCCAAGAGTGTTTGCTGTTGTGTTCCAGGCATCCTCCATCCCACTATTCACATCTGAAATCAAACCGATTGGAATACCACCTCCCAATGTCCCAACAAAATATTGAGCGTTTGTAACTGAATGTGATAGCAGTAGTGCAGAACATGCAAGGAAAAATGATGAACGTTTAATCATATTTAATACTCCCAATAAATAGAACAAAATTAGGTCTGAGGCATTAAATCGACAATTGCTTATTGGGATACAATTGGGATACAGTTTTTATCCGTAGGGTTGGGTGGGCGGGGTGTAAATGAAATGGAAAGAAAAAAAGGAAAAATCAATCATCAGGATTCTTTTTGTTTTCTTTTTCAAAATAAAGACCAAAAAGTCCTGTTTTGGGGTCTTCACAAGCACATAGCTTTTGGCCTGTATTTTCTGCGGTCTTTTCTAACATATCGAACGCTCGTTCCCAAAATTCTAATTCATCAAAAGTAATTACATCCATGAAATCGTCTACATTTCTGTACTCTCTTAATCTGCTATCCTTGAAATACTTTGTATCCCCAATCTCAACGATTGGTAACATTCCTGGTAGTTTGACCTCGTTGCGTGCGCTCGAGTGTTTAATATCCATTTTACAATCACCTCAGTTTATGGGGTGATTGTGGTATTAAAACATTTTGCATTCACAACCAGTGGCCGAGTCCCATAAACCTTTCGGTCGAATCAAATTAGATGGACCGAATGGTTTAGGAGAATCGGCTGCGGTGAATGCTAAAAATCCTAATCTATTGGGACGGGCGGGTGGGAGATTTATTTTTCTTAATTCTGAAATAGAATGTTACCGAAAGGGCTCAGATTTGAATACAAAGATTTTTTTAACGATATTAATCGGATGCTTGTTCTCCGTAATTGCCCAGACAATTAGTCTAACAGGAAAAGTTGTCGGAGTAAAAGATGGAGATACCATCGTTTTACTCACTTCCGATAAACAACAAATTACTGTTCGACTACATGGAATAGACTGTCCTGAGAAAAATCAGCCTTTCGGGACTAAAGCAAAGCAGTTCACTTCTGACATGGTATTCGGTAAAACTGTTCAACTCAAAATCAAATCTACTGACCGGTATGGTCGTTCAGTCGGCGAGATAATAACCGAAGACGGTATATCTCTAAATCATGAACTTATCAGAAACGGTTATGCCTGGTGGTATCGACAGTATGCGAAAAACGATACCAGATTAGAAGATGCCGAATCAATGGCAAGAAAAGAACGGATTGGGTTATGGCAGGACAAAACACCAATACCACCTTGGGAATTTAGGAAAAATGGTAAAAGTACTGAAAAACTTACCGCCCCTGTTCAGTCATCAACAAACGAACAAGAAGTTGTTTTCAATACAAAATCCAAACGATATCATTGCCCGACCTGCAATTCTGTCAAGACATGCAAGAATTGTATTCCAATGTCACTGGATGAGGTAAAAAAGAACGGTGGTATACCCTGTGGGAATTGTAACGGAGTTTGCAGATGAGTACAGGCGAACGGATTGAATTCAACCGTAAACCAACAAAGTGTCCAAAGTGCAATTCGAAAAGAATCGCAAAAATCATTTACGGCATGCCTTACTATTCGCCCGAAACTGAAAAGCTGATTCAGGAAGGTAAAATTGTTCTTGGTGGATGCATCGTAACTGACGATGATCCTGTTTGGGAATGTGCTGATTGCGGGGCTGGTTTTTGGAAACGAAAAGTCTGCTAATAACTTTTTGGAAATATTATAACCTGTTTGAAGTGGTGCCAAAAGATTAAAAAGAATTGTTGTGCCCATTATTTTTCATGGGCTACAAAGATAACTACATTACCTTAGAAGATGCAGTTCGGGTACCGATATCATCTTGTTATAACAGCATAGATTTACCTGAAGAAGTTGAGCATGAATTATCACTCGGGTTCGGACGGTACAAGATTGTGAGCGAGTATGATAGCGAGCTTTGTATGAATCGGACATATATCGAAGTAAAAACTCAAGACCCGGACAGAAAGGGCAAATCGCTTGCAAGTCTACTCGGATATTACGGGATTTAATCGCTATCGAACTCTTCAGCAGCACATGAATATATTATGTCCCAATCAAGTTGTGCATCAATTCCATTCTTCACCAGTCTTGCAAACGAATCCAGTTCATCAATATCAATCGGTAGTCTTCCTATATGATGTTTAAAAATTTCGCTGTTAACAGACCAGTTGATATCAATGTTTATTTCTAATTCGTTCATTTCGTCACCTCTTTTTTTATTATTAGCACATACTCATGATGTATCGGGATGAATGAGCCGGAATACGTTTTTCTGCTGCTGACTGTATTATGCTGAGTTTTGATTATGACCTGAGACAAAATGCCGATGTTCCAGCTGATAATCTCATGAAAGAACGGATACAGTTTGCCATTATGTTTCTTATCGCCTATCAAGATTGCAAGCGTTCCGTTAGGTGACAATGCACGATAAAGCTTGCTTATACATATTCTAAGCCGACCCATGAAAATGTCGTAAGTTGCAGATGCGCTGAGATCTTTTTTATCTGTGCTGTACTTGACAATGTCCCAGTATGGCGGGTGAAAAAAGATAAAATCATAATGACCAGTAATCTCATCGTTCACCAGATCAAAACCATGCCTCAAATCAAATCCGCAATATTTGATATCAAGCTGTTTGCAGACATCACGAGTAGTGCCTGAACCTTCCATTGGATCGAGCACGGATTGTGGTTTGAAATGGCAGATAAGATCTTTGACTAGTAAACCTGTACAATTACCACGATAAGAGCTTTTTCCGTAATCACCGCGTTCAGGATAACTTACGATTGTAGATAAGATACCGTTATTCTCGGATAATGTCATATACGCCACCTCCGAGCCTCTTGAAGAGGTTTTCGTTATTTAGGATGCTCTCATTAATCCTGCCACGAACTGTGCTCTCGCTTGTATCAGGTCGATGCTGTTTAACTTTTTGATAGATTCGCTTTAACGGTTGCGGTTTCTTATCGGATTTGATGCTCTCGATTATCAGAACCTTGATTGTTTTTGGTCGTCCCATATTGTGCCTCCATAGCAGCAGGCACATTCGATAATCATCTTACATGCCCGGCTTTTCATATCTACATTGGAAAGCCGGAGAATAGTTAATTGAAATGTACTACCAAGGTAGTACTCAAGCAGTGGTGACAAAATCATAAGGTATTTAAACGTGAGAAGGATTTGAATGGTTAGCTTATGGAGGGGGTACCATGAAGAATGAATATAAGTTGTTTTTGGCCATTGGCATTGTAGGGAGCTTTTTTATACTTGTATTTGCCGGTTATTATGCTCTGGCATTTTGTTCTCCATTTTCAGAGAGGATTAACTATATGACAAGTATTACTGTTGTATCAGGGTTTTATATGAGTATGTTTAAATTTAGATATAAAAAAATAATATGAACGATGTACAGGTTACCGATTATGGCTTGACGATTAAATTAGTTCAACCTTCATCGGGATATCTCCTTATTTGTATCGCCCATTTCTCGGGATGGTTCATCGGTACTACCTAAAGTTAAAAGAGTATTTCCAGTCAGTTCCTATGGGCAGGAGTTCGTGATAGAGATGGTTAAAAAGTCGAGAAATGGGTGAGAGAAATTATCGATGGGAATTATAGTTCACTGAAAAACTAATTCTTCTTCAATCTACGCAAAATCATCTTTTCCCGAATTTTCTGCAGTTCGTTAATCGTTTCAAGCGGAATTAAGTATTTCTTATGAAGGATTTCATAATCGAGGAGTTTAATGATGGCCTCAGTATCCCCATTTCGCATTTGTTTATCTAATTCAACTATTTTTGAATATGGCACATCAACGTATGGAAGCGGTATATTTCGAAATTCTGATGGTGTAAGCTCCAAAACGCCTCCACCGTAAAACCTACCTAATATCTCTGCATATATCAATGACAGACTGTTGTAGAAAGAATAAATTATACCAGATGTTTTGAATCCACTATTTGGGGTTACTCTGTATGCACAATCAGTTACGTTTACAGAAGCTTTATTGATTACAAACTTTGGCAATCTGTGTGTTCGTTTAAAAAAGAACATCTCGGTACTCCACACAGAAGGAGTCTGATACCATGGTGTTCGTTTCTTGCATTTGTATCTTTGATCAACCGCATCACCCAAACACCATTCGATATACTCTGGATACTTAGAGATAAAGTTTTCAGTTTTCTCAGGATGTACAAGGTAACATGGAAAATTCTTGGTCTTTATAGTCTGGAAATCGGATTTTCTAAAGACTAATCCTTTGGGGAAATCTCCTCCTTTTTGTAGTATCGGAACACAAGCGTTCTGCATTGAAAATTTAGCTATATGCTCCTCATTGAGAATGAAATATCTATTGGCACCAGTTACGATACCAACTTGTGATGTGGAGAAATGAGAAATAGGTTTGAAATGTTCTCTTAATTCAGATAATATCTTAAGCTCTTTTTCGTTAAGATAATAATTGCTCCATTTGGGAAAACCATTTTTGAGAACGACATTCCTTGCAATTGCTTTTTCGGCAGCCAATGAATCAAGGTTGGCATATTCCAAAAATCTAATGCCATGCGTTTCAGACTGCTTCTCAGCCAGTATTACTATAGCATCTTGTTCAATACCTTGAAAGATTAGCTCTTTGAAGGTATAAATGCTTATCAAATCAAAATTTGATTTTAGTAACTCTCGGATACTTTTTGTATAATCAACTTGTAATATTTCTGCTGGTAAGACAAAGCATAATACGCCGTCTTCAGTTAGTTTCGTAATGGCGGACAATAGAAAGAATGTCCAGATATTCTTTATGGATGATTTTAAGCAAAGTTCCGCATGAAGTTCTTCACTAAGTTTCTTTTGACGGTCAGAAATGTTTTTTGCATGTATGTAGGGTGGATTGCCGATAATAATATCATATTTGTTATTGTTTGTATTATGAAATTCAAGATAGTCTTCTGAATAAAAACTGATACCTGATTGATTGAGAAACTTTTTTTGCAGTTTTCGTATTTCCTTTTTTCGTTTTTCTACGACATCTATGAAGATTGATGATTTAGAGTCTATATTATCTATTAAAGCATTGACAAAAACGCCATCTCCTGAACTTGGTTCAAGAATTCGCAATGAGCGTTTATTCTTTTTCGCACTTATGACCTTTTTTGCAAGAAAATCAGCGAGTAACTTAGGTGTGTAATAAATACCATTATCTTTTTGATAAGTCATTGTGCTGCACCCTTATGCAAATTTAGATATGATTGATAGTAATCATAAAGCTGTGCAATAAATGACTTTATTTCTGTTTTCTTTGGCTCTCCAAGCTTATCTAAATCTATTCTACGCAACTTATCAAGCAACTCCTTAAGATGGGATAGATTCCAAACTATTTTATGTCGTTGAAGATTAAATTTAAATTTGTCGTGCATATATACTGCAATTGGATCATCTGTTTTAAGAATGATATTTCCCTTATCATCCCGCTCAAAAATAGTGTTATAATCAACAACGCAAGGATCATAATATCCTTTATCTGATGTATATGAGATAGTGGCATCATTAGTAGGCCAGTCATGCTTTTTAAGTAGATTGCAGGAAGGGCAAGCATAAACGAGATTAGAGTAGTCACATTCAAGTTCTTTGAAAAGTTCCTGAGGGGCGAAATGATCAATATGAAAAGAGTCATACCAGTAATCTGCACAATCACAATAACCGCAACTACCATTAAAATCAACTTTTAGAAATGGCTTAAATGATGAATAATTTGCATAAGCTTTGTTGCAGGTACGCTTTGGGAGTGCGCCTTTTCGGTGAACTGGCATCTTTTACTCTTCCTCAATTCTTTGAATAATATCGTTTGCTTTTGCTATTAGTTCTTGCAGCCGGTCTTGGTTGGTAACTTTCTTAAGATCTCTTGGTGTTTTGTAATTACTGAGTGAACTCTTTTCAATAAAATCGTCTAATTCAACAAGACGTTCTTCTTCCTCTAAATTTAACCCACCTCTTTGTGCTTTTTGAACGAGTGCTTTGAGCTCATTTTCGTTGTCCTTTACCAAGCTTAAGTAATGCTCAATTTGTTTTTTTATCTTTTTGTGGAAGGATTCCGCTTTATCGCCTCCTTCAAAATAATCATCTTTGCGATAAACTTTATTAACGTCGTAGACATTGTCTTCTCCATCAGATTCGTAGGAAGTTAATAAGAATGTCGGGAAACCGGGAAGCATTTTATCCAAAATATCAATAAGATCTGAACCAGTATACCTAACTTTGGCTCTGTTCAGTTTGAAATCTATCAAAATCGCATGTAAGTTCGCAGAAGCAAGATTTGTGATAAAATTGTTGATATCCTCATCAAAGGGTATATCAACAATATTAAAATCACTATCATCTTCTGCAATAATTTTAAATTTCCTAATGTTCTTGTCTTCGTCATCGATAAATGCAATGTTATATTTCATTTTCAAATCCATCTCCTTGCTTCAAAGGAAATTTGGTCGTGATCTTGAAGCCCTTTTCGACTTTTTCAAAAGAGTATTTACCAGAGTATTCGTCCAAAGTGTTTTTGTAAATCCACATCCCGAGCCCTGCGCCCTTTTGTTCACCATATTTGTCCAATTTGGTAGAAAATAACGGTTCGAAGATTTTTGTAGGATTTTTTATTGAAGGGTGCAGTCCAATTCCGTTGTCTTCGTATGAGAAATTGAGAAATTCATCATCCTGAAGTATCTCAATACGAATGGATTTATCGCTTCCGATATTGCTTTCATCGTTTAGAGAAGCTATAGAATTTGAGATGAGATTCACAAACATCGCATCTAGATCCATCTCAAAACATGTTAGAAAACATTTGTTGCGTTTAGAAAAAGTGATGTTTAGTTCAATATCGTCGTCTTTTAATAGACCCATCCAATTATTATTAAGCTGCCTGAAATAGTGCCTTAGGTCTACTTTCTTTCTTTTTCTCTTGTCCTTCTTTATAATGTTTAAAGAAAAATCCAACCAATTTGAAAGCTTTTCATCCTCGCCTTTCATATCAGAAAGTAGAACCAATGGATTGTGATGTTCGGCGGCATTCTCTATCGCTTTTGGTGATATGTATTTGAGGATTACTTTCTTTAAGCTGTCGTTACGGGAGACTATGCTTGCTCTAATGTTTTGGAAATCATGAGAAAAGGAAGTTATTACAAGGCCTGTACTGGCTAATACCCTTAACAACTTTAGACTCTCGTTTTGTTCTTTTATCTCTTTTTCATAAGTTGTTATTGCTTTAGCAAGCTTTTCTTCGTTCGAAGAATAATTTGCATTAGGAGATTTCTTACTTATTATACTCTTAGCAATTTGTGTTGCTTCACTCTTATTTTGTTCTTCTTCATTTTCTAATTCATAAATCGATTTCATGGCTCTAGCGACATGTTGTCGATCTTCCTCAAAGATTCCGATGATTGATTGAAGAATTTTCCTGAAGACAGAAAACTCAGTTACTTCTTGTAGTCCTTCTCGACTGGACTTGTCAGCAAAAAATGAATTGTCAATTCTTGATATATGTACGCTTCCTGCAACTTGTTGCGCTCTTACGCGCCATTTCCCTGTTTTATGTGTAAGACCCGCAGGACTATCATCTGCACGTTGCCCCAATTCTAACCAGTCAAAGAAACCGCCTTTTTTCGGTTCACCGTATGGCCTTACACGAACATTATCTCTATAAAGCTTTATCCCTCCGAATTGCTCAAGCCAGGATTTCCGTTTAGATGAATTAAAATCTTTATACTTGAATACGTCCTGATCTTTTGAAGTTTTAGTTCTCTTAAGGAAATAGAAGTTGAACTCGAATGGTCCAATATTCTTCAATACCTGAGCATCCTTGTATCCAGGCATGAGGTCATGCAAACTTGTATCTTTTTCTATATATTCTGAGTTCAGAAATGTATTCTTGTCAAATGGAAATTCATGCATTTCAGGCAATTCAAAAAGTTTATTGTCGATTTGTCCTAATTCGATTTCATTTCGAAATAGTCTGACCTTCACATTTCCTTCATTATCGCATTTTGCTTGGATCTTATAATCATAGTTATCGCATTCCGAAGAAATGACCTTTCCAAAATCAATTTCATTGCCTTTTTGAAGCAAATAGATATCAAATGCGATATCTTGAGGGGGGAAGAGGGCTTGCAAGTTTTCAAATAGATCATTAATATTCTTTAAAGACCAATCATCCCTGAGATTTGTAATTTTAAAGCAGGTACCGCTTGTGAATTTATTTGAGATTATTTCAGGAGCAATCTTTGAATTTCCTATCACATTTTTGACATAATTGAGATAATCAAAACCTTTTAGTGGTGTCAAATCCGCTTTTACATCACTGAGAATTAAATTATCTTTTTCAAAATCTTCCCAATAAACAACCCATTTTAAGCAGTTCTTGGAATTTTGATCAATGGTAATCATCTCACAATGTTCACCTAATTTATCGAGTGAGAAGCGACCAATTCCTTTTGCTCCAGTATGAACCCTGCCACTTCTACTCTTAGGCAAATTTCTCTTGAAGTCAGTTCCAATAGTCATCCAATGCTTCTTGATGATGTCCTCATTCATTCCATCACCATTATCCATCAAATAGATTGTATTGTGCTTATTGAATTCACGAAAAAGCTTCTCTGTATCAAGCGCTTCGTTTAAGAGATAGTTATCTCCCTCATTTTTGTAATAGGTTGACAATATGTCATTTGAAATATCGCCTTTAATCTGAGCATACCCATCAGGAGTAAGTTTTTTCGGAACCTCAGGATATTTTATATCAAATACAAGCAATACGATTTTTGAGTCAGCATCATAACAGTTCTTTATTAATTCTATCATTGCACTTTCAGCATTAGCCACGTTTTCACGGCCAATTAGCCTAGCTGTTCGCGCTGAAACCATAAAAGGTATTTTTGCCATATTTCTTCCTCACGATCTTTGATTATACAAAGCATTTGACAATATTTAAAAAGTTTCCTGAAAAACTCATGCAGCATATTTATGATTTTTCCAGTCTTCATACTGGCGCAGTATATGTTCAAACACAAGTTCGGATTTCGCCTCAACTTCATCTATTGAGAACGCCTCTGCAGGCAACCCTTTAGACTCATCCCATAAGAAATCATGAATGTATTGTTTGACTTCTGCACGCGTTTTATCCTTATCACGCCAGTGATCAATCTTCAACTTTTCTCTTTTTAACGTATCAAGCAGATCCACTGCAACTTTTTTAATCTTTTCACGAGCTTGCGTGCTAATGTCCGGTTTTAATAAGAGGTCAAACAGAGCAAGATGCTCTTCATCGAGTCCTTCACGCATTGAACGTTTTTCCTCGTCATCTAAGTTCTGCACAAACCGCATTAGCGCTTCAAACGTCTTCTCAATCGTTAACCTGTCCTTCTCGAAATTGTAATCAGCGATTATCTCCTGATATCGTTTATTTAAATCTGTACGAAGCGGGTTACGGTCAAGCATCTTTTGCAGTTTTATCTCGATCAGATCTTTTAATGCCTGGACAGTCGTGTTCTTTCGAGGAGATTTTTTGAATTCTTCTTTTAATTTCTCAAAATCAATCTGAGAAATATCATAAATCTTGTCATTGTCATCATTGAAATCTGCGGGATGTGGTATTACTGAATCATCAACTATCTCGTGCATTTCCTTAATAATTTGTGAAATATCTGCTTTATCCCGGTCATCTTGCAATTTTTTATAGATTATATCTATCGCGTCATGTTCTTTCACATACTGGTTAACTGCCGGAATATTAATGCATGCTTTGAACAGTTTGAACACTTCACGAGCATTAATCTCAAAACGTTTACGGGTTTCTTCGCTTTGATTGACAGCTTCTTTTGCTCGCGTGATCGCTGCTATCAGCTCGAAACCTTTGACGTTAATCAAATCAGCCAAATCAAACCCGCGCTTGGCCAGATAACTTCTAACAAGCGAAATAGCTTCAGCCAAATCTTCTATCAATTCTTCTTTAGGTTTAAGCGGATCATTACCGGTTCCTGAACCGCCGGATTTATCATCACCTACAGCAAACGTAGCTAATGCTTTTCTTAGATTCTTTAGAATACCGCAGTAATCGACTATAAGACCGTTGTTTTTTCCTTCGTATACTCGGTTTGCACGCGCGATCGCTTGCATTAGAGTATGTGCTTTGATCGGTTTGTCAAGATACAATGTCGATAATGATGGTACATCAAAACCTGTCAGCCACATAGCACATACTATTGCTACCCGAAACGGATGTTTCTCGTCTTTGAATGCAAGCTCAACATCAAGGGTTTTACCGTCAGGCAGTTCGAACCCTTTCTTCATTAATGTCCTGTGGGGAGTGATATCAAGACCCCAGGTCTCAAACTTCTTGATCTCGTTTTGTTCCTCGCTTACTATTACAGCGATCTTTGTATCTTTTAACCATGTAATTTGGTTTTGAAGAATAATTTCTTGCTGTTCGTCTTCAGCATCTGATAACTGTTGTTCAAGCTCGATTAATCTCAATTGCCAATATTTCTGTATCAAATTATGCATGCGAACCGTGGTAATCTTGTCAATGCAAACAAACATCGCTTTACCGGATTCCCATTGTTTTGTATAATGCCAAACGAAATCACGAGCGATAGCATCAAGTCGTTTCTCTGCTGTGATGATATGATATTCGCGTGATAACTCTTTCTCAAGCAATGCTTGTTGGTCAGGGTCATAATCTATCTGTTCAAGTTTCTCTGCAATCTTTTCATTAATCTCGGTCGTTGTCAGGTGTAACTTCTCGCCACGGTTATCATAATAAAGCGGTACTGTTGCATGATCATCGGAAGCTCGTTTGAAATCGTAAGTAGATACGTAACCACCGAAAATTCGTTTAGTAATCTCATCATCTTTAAACAACGGTGTACCGGTAAAACCTATGAAATTAGCGTGCGGTAATGCGTTTCGCATGTTAAGAGCGAGTCTGCCGTATTGTGTCCTGTGAGCTTCGTCAGAAATCACAATGATATCTTTTCTGTCACTGTAGGGATCGTCTTGTTCAACGTTTTGGTTGAACTTCTGTATCATGGTAAAAACGTACCGTTTATCAGTTTTCAATAATGATTTTAAATGTTCACCTGAAGCTGCGCGACACTCGTCTTTATCATTATCTACAACCCCGCAACCTGCAAACGTCTTGTAAATCTGACTGTCAAGATCATCCCGGTCTGTAAGGATAAGGAATGTGAAATTGCCTTTGATTTTTCTGTGTACTTTTTCAGAGAAGAATGCCATCGAATATGATTTGCCCGATCCTTGAGTATGCCAGAAAACTCCAAGCTGACCGTTTAATTGTTCACGGTTTTTGACGTGCTCAATGGCGTTATTAACACCAAGGTATTGGTGATTACGAGCAATAATTTTTATCAGTTTACCTGTACTCTCATCGAACAATATGAAATTCTCAAACAAATCAATGAAATTGTTTTTTGAACACACGCCTTTAAGCAACGTCTCGAAATCGACAACACCCGGTTCATCTTCAGATAACCGTTTCCAGTCATTGAAATGACCGAACTTGCTTGTGATTGAACCTATCTTTGCATGTTCGCCGTTACTTAAGATGATAAAAGCGTTTGAATCAAACAGGTGTGGTATAGTGTCTTTATAATCGCTTAAATTTTCATTGAACGCTCGTCTTAAATCTTTGTGAACATTTTTTAGTTCGATAAAAAGTAACGGGAATCCGTTAACGAATCCGACTATATCAGCACGTCTTCTGTAAGGAACCTTTTGTATCCACAGTTCACGAACGATTAGAAAATGATTATTAGTCGATTCAGTGTAATCAAACACTTTAAGACGTTTTTTCTCTATCTGGCCGTCCTTATTTCTGTACTCGACCTGGACACCGTTATTGAAATAGTCGTACTTTTCTTTGTTTATTCGAATATCATTTCGATCATATCGCGATTCAGTCAGTATCCGAATTGCTGTGTCATATGCAACTTCCGGCAGATCAGGGTTAAGAGATTTTAGTGCATTCCTGATATATCTTGTCAGGTATACTTCACGATCTGATTCTCTGCCGAGTGTACCGTTCGGACCGAAAGTTTCTTCGTTGTACGCATACACATAGTCCCAGCCGAGTTCATCTCTGAAATATTCAGCGGCCGTCTGTTGTACAAGCAGATCTTCGGTCATGGTCGTGTTCATACAGCAATCTCTCCGGACATTAGTTTTGGAAGCAGAATATCACGCGCTATTTTCAATTTATTGTTCTGAAACAACAAATTTCTTATTTGACTAAAGCAATTAGATGCTACATCCATAAATGCATCTAATATGCCTTTTGAGGGTAGTAACACCGGATATTCGGCAAAACATGCTGTTTGAACGCGTTGTCGCCCTGATGAGCCGATCATGCTCTTAATTGCATTTTCACGGAAATCATAGGTTCGTGATAAACAGTAAACAAATTCTGGTGGTACAAGTTTTCCCCTAAGAACAATAAATTCTGTAGAACCAAAACCTGCTTCTCCTTCGCCCATGAAATTAACAAAACCCGTTTTACCGTTTTCTAAACAGGGAGTGATACGTGCAAACAAAGTATCACCATTTTGAAACTTGCTTCCAGATAGACCATCTTTTTTTGAATATCCAGAAATAACCATTGAGTCAGTTGCAAGACACGACATATCTACATACCATTTTTCGCCGTCTTTTGAAATTGTAGTTTTAGGGTTAATTTCAATAATATCTGGAACCAATTTACTTTTCCAACCTTCAGGCACTCCATCAATAATTTTCGTATGTTCGTGTCCAGGGAATTTAAGTCTTACAAACCACTCTTTGTAAATTAAATGAACTGTATTTTCAAGCAGTTCGATTCTGCGGAGATTGTTTTCAATTAAGTCGTCATAGACGTTTAAAACATTAACGATTCTCCTTTGCATATGTATGTCTGGTACTTTAATTTTCAATCCTAAAATAACATTTTTGTCTGCACGTTGCCTCCCCGAAGATCCGACCATACTTTTTATAGCAGGTCCTTTAATGATTTCTGATTTTGATAAATAGTAAACGTAATCAGGATCGGATTTCTCTACAATCGCACGGAAAACAATGTATTCAGTAGATCCAAACCCATCATTGGTAGAGAGCCCTTTTACTTTTGCAATTTTACCATGTTCAAGACAAGGAGTTATTCTGGCGAATATCGTATCGCCATTTGAAAAACGAGCACCTCCGCCTGCAAATGTCCTATATTGTCTTGAATTGATATGTTTATTTTCTGGCTCAATTAGCTCCATTGGAATAAATGAGTAATCTGCGCCACGCTCCAATAAAACAGCTGGATTTACTTGAACAAATTCACCGAATTTTATTTCAGACCAGCTCATATCCCCAACTCCTCGAAATTCGCTGCAATCTTTTGAGCAAGTTCAACCGCCTCTTCATTAAGCGAAGCAAGCTCAACATGAATATCGCGAAGCTGTTCTTCAAAATCAGAATCTTCGTCTTCTTCAACAGGCGCAACACCCACATAACGCCCTGGAGTTAATGACCAATCATTCTTCTCAATCTCAGAAACAGAAACGAGTTTCACTAATCCTTCAACATCGCAGAGTGTAGCAGAAGGAAACCGAGACTGTAACCAATGAATTTGTTTATGAAAATATGCAGCAAGTTTTAATTGCTCAACTGCATCTTTACGAAACTCGTCAAACTCTTTCTTGGTCTTATTAACAAACCGGGCATCATACGATTCAATATCTTTAACATTCAATTCTTTATCAGCAATATCAATAGACCTGATTGCAAGCTTGTAGATAAGATCTATCTGTTTAATGATTCCCTTAATCTTGTCAGTATACTCGTCAAACCTTTCGCGAGCTTTTATCTGGTCCTTATTTGAAGATGGAATCTTGTCGCATATTGAAGATTGGTATTTCGAGATATCTGCAAGTAAAGTCTTCATATCCTCTTCATAGGATGCAAAAGACGAAGACCACTCATTAAGTGATTCGCTAAAATCAGTCTTCTTTTCAGAATCTTTTATTTCTTTAAGTATTGATGATAATGCGTCATATAACTTTTCAGAAGCATCATTGAACTCTTTTACTTTTTCAGGTATCAAAGAACATTCAGAGCAAATATTTTCAAAATATGAGGAGATCAGATTCAGATATTTATCGGTCTTGCGGCGATATAACCATACAATAGCAGAGATGTTATTAAGTTGTTCTGGCGAGAAATCGTAAACTTTTCGTGTGACTTTTCGAAAAATGTTACGTGCATCAAGCATCAACACTTTATCAGAGTATTCTTTAGGTTTATCCTTATCAAAGAACCATAACTCGCACGGTACAGTTCGCGTATAAAAGAAGTTTGAACGAATAGAAATCATCGCATCGACATGACCGGTCTCAACTAATTTTTTTCTTACATCACGTTCGCCATGTCCTGCTGATGATGCCTGGGATGACATAACAAATCCTGCCCGACCTTTCGCATTAAGGTACGAATAGAAATATGAAATCCACAGATAATTACCATTTGAGACTTTTTTATTCTTGTTAACGCCCGGCAAACCGAACGGTAATCTGCGATCTGTTTTTACCTGGTCAGCATCAACTTCGTCAACATTAAACGGCGGATTAGCCATTACAAAGTCGGCTTTACCAAACAGGATATGATTATCCTCGTAGAATGTGTTACCTTCTTTGATGTTTCCTTCAAGACCGTGCACTGCGAGGTTCATTTTAGCAAGTCTGATAGTGGCAGTAGTTTTTTCCTGACCATAAAAAGTAACAGAATGATGAGTATCTTTGCCTTCATGTTCAAGGAAATGGCTTGTCTGAACAAACATTCCGCCAGAACCGCATGCCGGGTCAAGGACTATCCCATGTTCAGGTTCGATTACATTTACAATCGTCTGAACGAGAGAAACAGGCGTGAAGAATTCTCCGTTATCCTGTGCTCCGGCCATTGCAAATTTCATCAGGAAATATTCGTAAATACGACCGAACATGTCACCTGATGCCATTCGCAAAGCCTCATCATTAAATGTCTTTAGAAGGCTTGCAAGCAGTTTCGCTTCGAAAATCTGATACTCTTTTGGTAGTACACCTGCAAGGTTTGGATAATCTTCTTCGATTGACTGCATTGCTTTAATGATTGCATCGCCAACATCCTGATCGCCTGAAAGGTTTAGCAAATAATCATATTGAGCAGTCGGGCGAAGAAATAATGCGGATTGTGCCTGAAAGTCTTCTTTCGTTAATGGTCGAGTAACACCGCCTCGTTTTGGTAGATTTTTTTCGACCTTCTCCTTAACAACAAGAAACCGGTTATATGCATGACGCAAGAATATCAGTCCAAGTACCGGCATATAATACTCTGTCGAGGTCAGTTTCGAGTTTGATCTAAGCTGGTCAGCTGCTGACCATAACCGTCGTTCAATCGCTTCAATATTCTCCATAGAGCACATGTTCTTTCTTATGACAATTAAAAACTATGATATTTAAAAACCTAACTGACTATCGCTTACTTCGCAAAAAGTCCACGAAATCTTTAACCTGTTTTAGCTGATCGGGATTCATTGTACTGATTTTCTTAATTAAATCATCGCGGTCGGTTTGAGTATCGGGCAACAGAGATTCCTCGCTGACTTCAAGTATTGCTGCGATCTTTTGCAGATTATCTCTGCTTGGTACGCGAAGACCTTTCTCAAACTGCGAGATTGCCGATTGGGTTAGCCCGACTTTGTCTGCCAATTCGTCCTGGCGAAGTTTCCGTTTTAGTCGCGCATCTTTAAGTAATTGTCCGAATGTCGCCATTTATCGTGGTCCTTACGATTTAATCATTCTTGGCAGGTGTTGGGAAAAGACCATACCTACCATGATTGTTATTCCTGGAGAAATGTTCAAAGGTGCATTTGTCATTGATGTCTTGCGGTTGCTCTTTGTTATCTATAACGAATATCTGCATTGCATTAAGGTTTTCAAGGTCTGCTAATGCCCGGAAAAAAGTGTTCTTAATTTCTTCCGGCAGGATTTCCTCGTCTGGGTCTGCGTCACGTTCCTTGAATGAAATCAAAGGTGAATCAAGGACGAGAAAGAATGGATGCTTAAGATTGTTATCACGACAGTATTTCATTACGCCGATCATGAACGCGGTCAGATAGATTGCACGATACCCTTTACCGAAATTGCCACGCGCTTTGCCGTCAATTTCGATATCGTTTTTGGTCTTATCGTAATAGACGGTCTCGCACGACAGGTCCCATGAAGTTATGATGTCTTTGATTACATTGGCTAACGAATCATAGATATCCTGAGATAGTGCTTTTCCTTGAGCGACCTGTTGCTTTTCTTTTAACTTTTCATTGTAATATTTCTTATCAGAGAGAAGATTGAACACTTCCTGGGAGAGGTTGTCTATCCTTGTCTGATAGCCTTTCAATGAAAGATATTTGGATAGTTTCTCTGCGTTGAATTCATAGACGGGTTTTAGCCTGTCATTGATGTATGTATCAATTTGACTAAACTGCGCACGTGCATCATTTAGCTTTGCTGAAACCTCGCCATGTTCCGCACGCAATTCTGATAGAGTTCTTGAGAGGTCTTCGCGCTTCTTATGAATTTTCTGGTATTCGCTTCGAAGCGAAATTTCAATCTTTTCTGAGTCCTCGATTTTTGGCAGCTCGTTTTCATTCACCATGGTGCCGCATATTGGGCAGGGTGAATCTTTGAGCTGTTCAATGAACTGCTGGCCTTCGTTGATGAATTCAAGTCGGCGAATATCACTGTCATAATGTTCGCGCAGTAAATTGAATCTGCTGCTTAGTTCATTGATATGTTTTAGCTCAGAATCGTAAGACGATATCTGCTTCCAGATTTCCTGACGTTTTTCCTCTTCTTTTAGGACGCTCTTGTTTGCTTCATCGACTAATTTAGAGAGTTCGTCGATTTGAAGGTTAATCTCGTTTTGGCCAATTGCTTCTATCTCGGTTTTGAGATCATTGATTTCTTTTCGTTTACGCTCTACTATCTCATCTATCTGAGCAATCCTGCCATTGATTTTTGATTTGGCAATCTTTGGGTCGTCAATAGTTTCGAGGTCGTCATCATCTTTACCGGAGAGCAGTAATCGAAACAGTGAATCTTCAACTGTTTCGGAAGTAGTCACGCCTGTGTAGATTGGTGAACTGGATGTTATGATTTTTTCTTCATCAATAACGGAGAAGTGTGCGCAATCACGAAAACTTATAGTGCGTTTTTCATTCCTGGCATTTGTTTTTAGCTTCTTGCCTTTAAGGCCAAGAATATCAAGCAGGTATGAAGACAGATTGTCATCACTGTTCGGGTCATGTTTTGCTGAGAGTTTCTTTTGTTCTTTTTCGCCGAAAATCTCAAGAGTATCCTCAACGAGATAAATTTTGGGGTCTTTTAATTTTCTTGTAATTGAGAATATTCGACCATCATAAGTGGAAAGTTCTGCCCGAATCTCGTTATATCCATGCGCCTCTTCTACATCTTTGGGTTGCTTATTTCCGCCGAGGATGTAATTGATGCATTCAACGACATAAGATTTGCCGGTGTCGGATGCGCCCGATAATACATTCAACCCTCTGTCGAGTTTTAATGTCGCAGGTTGTTTATCCGGACCGATGATTTCAAGTTTTTTAAAGTAAATACCCATAGTCATTTTGCATCAATGTTAATGTATTCGCGCGAAAATTCGCTGCCCCATTTGCCGATATTCTCATTAAAGAATCCGACTAGTTTTTTATCGCTCATTGAATCGAAATTGGTTGTTACCCAGGATGCTCGGTCTTTGAGCAAAGATGAGTATTCGCATGCGAAATGTTCAATAAAGGCGCTCGTAAGTTTGTTTGATTTGTAGGCGATGCCAGATTTCACATACTTTACATCGATAAGCTTTTTTGTTAATAATAGTTTAAGCCCACTTTGCACGATATGCCTGTTGACAAAGATCTCGCATGACCTGTTAGGTAAATCAGGATGCAAACTACCGGGTGCACTGCTAATATCGGATGAGTGGACGAGAAGATAGTTGTAGTAAATCAGTCGCTGAAGATCGAATGCTTTAGAAGTCGCGTTAAACAAGAACAATAACCGCAATCCTATCTCAAGCGGGGAGTTGAATAATGTATCAGTTATCTGACCCATTTTACATCTTCCCTCTCGTTTGCCAGATGGTGGCACATGCCATGCCTATCGTTTACCTTAACGTCTGATGACAGCGGGTTATTTGATATTTGTATTTGTGCGGCGCGTTTAAGCACGTTCTTCAATCGGACAAAACCGTTTTTTGCATCATCCTCGATTTCGTCGATAATACCCGAGTATATTTCTTCCATGTATTTCTCAAAATGTCCAAGAGCGGGATCATGAATTTCGCGCGAGAATTCTTTAAGCGTTTGTGCTTCGTAGTAACAGTATCGTTGGCGATTGAAATGTTTTTTCAGGTCAGGATGCTTTTCAAGCTCTTCATATGATTCAAGGTGACCGTCAAGATGCTCACTGTAGGCGCAAAGAATCTTGCCGATATATTCAAGTTCGCAGTCTTTGATTTCCTGCGGGCAGTCTGTGAGCGGACGTGGTTTTGATAGTCTGCCGAAACGTTTCGTGTAATATGGCGTCTGCTTGAATTGCTCGATGAATTCGAGCGGCGTGATGTGGTCGAAGATTGAGAAATCAAATGATTCGATAAAGGTTTTGAATTCGCCCGTGAGTTCGACTTCTTCTGTGGTAGTAATTTTTAGTTTGCAGTACTTATCCCAATTGCAGATAAGTCCGCCACGAAGCTCGATTGGCTTTTGCAGAAGATCGCGTAAATCTGAGCCGACACCTTTAGGCGACACAAAGTAGTATTTCTTTGGGCAGACATAATCTCCCCTGAAAACGTAATAGCAGATTTTGGCAATCTCAACCCAGATCATTGAGGGGGACAGTTTTTTACCATAGTGCTTGCACTGATAATTATCCCAGTCACCGTCCTCGTTTATCGTGGCGACAATGTCACGACCTTTATCTCCTGCACCGCCAAGATTTTCTATCCGGATGTATTTACCGCATTTTTCTTTTAGGTATGAGGATGACCATTCTTCAATCATCTGTTCATAGTTATCCGGACTGCCGATAGAGAGTATCGCCATCGGGTCAAGATTTGCCATGATGATTGTGTTCTCGGTCATTTTAAGTACATCCCCAAATTATCCTCAGCGCTTAATCTTTATAAATCTTTTACCGGAGCCACTTATGCTTGCCCTCCAGGCGAATCATTGTAATATATTACAGGTAGTAGTAATATAACTTATCCGGGTTATACAGTAATATACTATATTAAATTTCATGAAATTACAAGATTCGTAGTCTTAAGCTGGCCATATTGTTCTAGTTTCGCGATATATCAGGAGATGCCGTCATCTGAAGCGGTGGCATGAAAGGATTTCTATGGATTCGTTGAAGGCTGTTGTTATTGATACACTCGGACGCTACGATGTTTCAGCACAGTTTTTTAATAGTAGCGATACGTTTGATAAATACTGGTTTCCAATTATCCAGATTCTGACTGGTGCATTGATAGCCTTGATATCAGCCCTGATTACAAACCATTTGGCAAACAGGCGCACAGACAGCCTTGTAGAAGAAGAGCGCCAGCGTGCAAGAGATGCGCAAACGTCTAAAATCCTGCATCAATGCTATTCCATTATAAATGAAATCGACCGGATGGCGGGATTAGAGCTGAACACAATGCTCGAGTCCGGCGGGGCCGAAACGAAAATCCAAAATTTTGGTCGCCTTGTCGATAGATTGGAAATCCTTTATCGGGATAACGATTTTCGATTTGATGAAAACATCAGCACCGCTTTGGGTAAGTCATAACTTATATGAACCAATATCGGATGGCAGCATTTGAGAGCTCGATGCGATATGGTTTTCTCCAAAATACCCCTCAGGCTGCAAATCCGCATCTTGGAAAACTAGCAGAAGACAAAAAAAATATTGCCCTTTCGGCTTATGAAGCATGGCGCAAGATTCTCCCCACTGTTACAGAATGGCTCAAGGTGAGGATATAAGCAAGGGGACACAAAAACATGCATCTTAGTCCCCATAATCTTATCTTGTTCATGCTATCCGGTTGGATGCATGCAGAGGCACTGGAACTGCCTTTCTGCGCTGATAAAAAAAATAGAGGAGCATAGATTGAAGCACAAGGTAATCTCCTGGCGGAATCAAAAGTCTCTGAAACGAATAACTGAATCGTTGTTCGATGGTATTCTCACAGATTCACTTGTCGAGCATTTTCGGTTCAACAGGCCTGAGTATTTCGTTAGTGATGATTCGACATGGCTTCGGGATGCGATTTTAGAAGTGCACGACTTGCAGATAGAAGATCCCTTTGAGCGTTTGGCTCAAAAAATTAAGGAAAACGTCAGATTTCTTCGAGCATACCATGGTTGCAAACCAACCGATCTGACACCTTATCATAAAGAAGGATTAGTTCCGCTGGAAAGAGATCAGTTTATCGTCTCCGCTCAAAAGATGTTCTCAGGATTCAATGTAAGCGAATCAATTATTAATGAGGCATTGAATAAGATTTCAACAGAATACCGTGAAGGTCGAACCTGGTTTGTGCTTGACGATCGGTTATTTTTTGAAGGTGCCGGACATTACCTTATTTATGGCGGTGAATTGCTGCAATCGGTCGCCGGATGCATACAGTATAACCATGGAATAGCCGTTCATGACTATCTCGAAAACACCGGCATTCCAACAGTATTCTTTTGTGATATCCCGATGCGTATGATTCCTGATGGAACAATGCGAGAGCTTGCCGGTACAATGCTTGAAAATTATTTCGAGATTATCTTTGATGGAAGAATCAATGATTACGGGTTAAACTTCGGATTCTACATAAAAGAACCACTCAGTCCTTCCTACATTATCAGTCATTATCATCCAAAAGAAATTGAGAATCCGATAAAAGGCAGAATTATTTACCGGCCTAAAATAACTGAATGCGATTTTTGTAGATAAGTGGTTGCTCGTGCTTCAAACTTAATCTAATTTATTATTTCATATTTCTTAGGAAATGTGAAATTCCATCCTCCAACAAAACAATTCCACAAATCAGACATCTACCCTCTATTTGACCTTTCAACAATTATCCTTCCAACCGATTGATTTATAAAGAAAAAGTTATATTGTATTTCTGAAAAATCGGCTCCTTTTGGTAAAAAAAAGCTGATTGTTGCTTCCTCATTTCACATTTCCTAAGTTTTGTGAAATTGTGTGAGCTTAACAAGAGATTGTGATATGAAGATATGAAGAGCTACAAAGCAGCAAGCGGAATAAATTGGGAATTAACTCTTGAAAGTTTTCTCACCCGAGAAGAAATCAATCAGTTAAGAAGTTGGGCAATAAAACGAAGAGATAAATGTGGAGATCATCGACTCTTCTGGATTGAATGGTTCCTAATTGAAATACTCATAAACACTGGCCTTAGAGTTTTTGAGCTTACAGATCTACAGTGTCGTGATATTCGGTTTCGGGGTGAACTATCTTGCGTGGTGGTACGAAACGGTAAATGCAATAAGTACCGCGAAATCATCATAAACAAACTCTGTCAGGCTGCAATAAGAGAGTTTTTGGCATGGAAGAATAGAGTCGGCGAGGATATCTCTGATTTTGCACCCCTCTTCTATTCGCCGAAATCTAAAGATTGTTATTCCACAAGAGCTTTACAGATAGCATTTAAGAGGTGTCTGATGGGAGCTGAAATTAAATCAGACCATTCAATTCATCACATGAGGCACACTTATGCTTCGTTGCTATTAAAAGCCAGTGGTAACAATATGCCTCTATGCCAGAAACAGTTGGGCCATTCTCAAATTACAACTACAGCCGTGTATACTAAAGTCTTTATCGAAGAGATTGTGAATTCAGTGGAGCGGTTATTGTAGATTGCCGGTTTAAGCGTTAAAATTTATTTTTATCGTCCACCCCAAAAGAAAGGAATGATACAGTTTTGAGGGCCAAAACACAACGCGGTACTTACGTAAGAGCTGATTTCTTTAAAGCAGTGTATGCTGCATGCTTAAAGAATCTTACTATAGAAGAGATTGTCGATATATTCCGAAATCAAGATGAATATAATCCATTTGATTTACTTACTTTGATTTGGAATGAAAAGGGTCAAATTCCTCTGTGCACAATGATAAAGGTTACAAATAGATTAGAAAAAATTTTAATTCGAAGTGATAGAGATCCGCAACAATTTATGTCTAATGCAGTCCTAGACGTCAATAAAGGAACGATGATGTCTGCAAATACCGTCTTAGACATCATTGAACCTTTTTTTGTGTACTTTTTCAAAAAAAATTTTAGAGAATTAATTTTGGATAATATAAAAAGAATAAATTCAATCCTTATACCTGGTACTCACCATATAGTATGTCAAAAAATGAAAACTCAATCGGCTTTGAATTATGTAACACTGATAGACCTAACTTCTGATACTGAACTCAATTTAAATGGCAATAATTGGCTGCAACCCTTAATCAAAGCTTTGGGGTATGGTTTCGGATATCCATTACTGGAGGAGGTTGTAACAATTGCTGAAATAAAAACTATTGAAGAAATAATGCATGATTACAGCAGGCATATAGAAAACTTAAATAAGAAAAACCTGTATACGACCAAAATCCTATTATCTAAGTTTTTGGAAGAAAATGAGATTGCAATACCAGAAGAGTATGCTTGCAAGTCGTATAAAGTTCAGATTATACAAAAGACGATTTATGATAATGCTGGAAAACCTGTTCTATATGAGAACTGTTGCTATGGGGCTCCTTTTTTCCTTTTCCGAATAAATGCAAAAAGAAATGTCGCGAGATCCAGGTTGACGATTAAACGAATAATTGACGAGGCGGTAAGAGGCAAAGTTTCAATATATGATACATTCACACATGAACACAAAAAGGTGCTTAGGTGTTTTGATAGTCTGTATAATTGCATATATGATAGTGCAACACAAGTGTTATCAGTAAATAAGACCAAGGTTACATCCGGTGTTCCTGCAAAAATCATCGCAAAGGTCTTGAAAGAATATGACAAATACGGTCAAACAGAATTTTCTAACGGGTTTTTCGCAGAAGATGAGAGTATTATAAAGCACAAACTGGACAAATCTTTTAACGTTAATATCAAACGAGCTATTTCTAATCTTAAGAATAAAGCGCCATCCATTGAGCTGGTGCGGAAAACTGGTAGCGGTATGATTCAATTAAATGTGAGTTGTGAGCTATCCTATGAAGAAATTTAAAAGGAGGTGAGAATGAATGCATGTAGACGAAGTGCAAATCATAATCGTAGATGATGAAATTTGGACGGCTATGCAGATTAGTCGATACATTATTGGGCGGGGCTTCAAATATGTAGAAGTATTCGATTGTCCACGAGAAGCAAAAAATAAAATTGATTCAATGGAAAACTGTAAGACAGTAATAGTTTCAGATTATAAGATGCCAGCAATGACAGGCGTGGAATTTCTCGATTTAGTATGTATCACTGATTCTATTCGAGGGTTTATTGTAACCTCTGTACCGACAATCGTATTATCAAAAAGGTACCATGTTATAGAAAAAGGTCAGGGAGATAGAATGAGTGTTATAGCAGACTATGTAATTACAAATGCGAGGGAGTTAGTTAAGTCAATAAATGAATCAACTGATTTAGACGATGCCGCTTCAACATTGACCGCATAAATTTTCTGCACGCAAAATTGCGCCCTACCAGCTTTTTTTCATTTTAAAAAATTGTATCCCAATTATATCCCAAGTAAGTATTGACATTTAATCTTTGGGCATTTTTGACTTAATACCTTCTGCGATTTTTAGCAGTAGGTCTTCTTGGCTATTTAAGTCTACAATACTTTGCTTACGTATTATATTTTCTAACATTGCTTGTTGCTGTTCAAGCTGGTTTTGTAATCTGCTCAACAAATTATTCTGCGCTTTTTGTTGCTCTTTCAACATCAAATTCTCTTTTTCAATATCAGGAAAGATTTCTTTCTTAATTGCATTCGTCATGAACTGCGGCTTTTCTATAACCGACTGGTTTACATATCTTCCCATAGCTTTTGTTGTCACTGACCATCCTAGATGTGATTTGATGTATTGTTCAGGGGCATTTAGTTTAATCAGATACATAGTGCATGATTTTCGAAATATCCTAGGTGTGATAATTCGCCCTAAAGTGCTCTTGCTGGTCAAATACAATGATTTTCTCCAATAACTATACGTATAACTAAATATGTAATCATTTGCTTCAAATTCTTTAGAATTCATCCACATGTCAAAATCTTTATTACTTATATCCAATTCAATTCTCTTTTTAGATGCAGATATACCTTTTGCTTGCGGCAGAATTATCGACCATTTTCCATTTTCCTTACGACAGTTTAATCTTCTTACGGTAAGCATTTCAACAACTCTACCGCCTAGCTCAAAAGCAACTAAGTAGAATGCGCGCATTTGCAATGACTTTAATGTCTTAGTCATACAAAACAATTCTTGCAATGTAAAGAACTGAATGTCTTCATTGTGATCAACTGGTTTGTAAAGTTTCAAGTACTCAAGTATATTTTCTATTGTTACACCGTGCTCTTCTTTCATGTACAATCTATAAAATGTCCAAAACTGCTTTAGCGTTTTCACGATAGTTCTTTTATACTCAAAAGTTATTGGTGTATTTTTAACCCCTCTAGTTGGTTTAGTCTTTGTGTAAATTGCATTACGATTTAGATCAATTTGAAGCTTATCTATATCATGTTGCTCAAGTGCATGAATAGGTTTGGTGAAATATTCTGATATAAATTTAAGAATATGTAAATTACTTAAACATGTAGATTCAGGCTTCGAAACATTATACACAATTCTTCTGTAGTGGCCTAAATGTTTTGCGTCCACATAGATTTTAACTATTCTGTTATCTTCTATGTCTTGGAAATACGTTCCTTTTTCCAATCTTTTGTAACATGCCTCAAAACTACGGACCTTATCGAAGATGTCATTGTTTTTGGTTTTTACCTTGGCCATTGTAGATCACATTTAATTCGTATTTAAATAGTTTATGTGGACGTTGTACCTAAAAAGAATCAAATCCCGTCCTCGACGTCATTACCTTTCAGGTACAACGTCCAACTTTCTTTATAAAAGCGAGTTTACTACATTATCTCGCTTTTTAAGCTCATGTATGTATAGCATTTGCAATGCCTCTTTAGGAGAATAGCCTTTGGATATATATTGATGAAGCAGGTTTAATACCTCTTCGCCAGATAGTCCGCATTTGATAATAGGTTTTTCATTGGGCATAGTGATATCTAATATGCTTGTGTTAAATATTCAAGCATAGAAAATATCCTATTGATTTTTCAGTGCACGAATTTTGTATACTGCTATACAAAATAACGTAGCACATTAACAAATAATTAAGACAATCTATTCATTAAATTTTCGATTTCTACTGCAAATCGCTTAAAGAAATTAGTCGGTAATTGGTCCTCTGTCCACTCAAAATCATCTAATTCTTCCAAAACAGAAAGTAGTTTATCTAAGCAATCTTCTTTATTGCCCGGAATATTTAGATTTTTGATCCCATCAAGTGCTGAATCAATTGCATCGATTTTGAAATAGTCTTGTTTGTTCCTTTTATTATCAAACCATTTTCGGTAGTTATTTAGCGCATCTATAATTGTCTGCCTGTCATCTTCAGTAATTGTTTCAATCATTTTTATCACCTTCATTTCTGTGTATGCTGTATACAGAAATGAAAGTATTTGTCAGGCATTAAAAAGAAAAACAATAAAGGACCACAACGGTGAAAATGGTCCTCTATTGTTATTTGGGGGACTGACTGTTGAGCATTTGAAGATATATTTATAAATGGTTATTTCTAAATATCACTCTTGTGCAATATTATTCGCTTTTGTCTTCAAATAGGTTGAGCAGCAAAGGGATAGATGTCTCGGTTGTTGCCAAATATTCCTTCAATGCTATTGCATTAGGAAAACAACGAATCTCAAACTTCAGCTTCTTTTTTCGTAACTGTGGATACAGATGCCCCATAATAGCAGGCATCCGGATTATATTGAATAGTCGGGAGTGCGAATCATAATAGGTCAAACCTGATACGATAATCATTTCATTGAATGCTTTAATTTGGAGCAAATCGGTTGTGGTTGTTTCGTTCATCGTAATCATTCATAAGTGGTAATTGATGAAGATATAAAATTAACCGACGTCAAAGACGTCGAGTACAAATAAAAAAAAGGCGTGGCATGATAAATGGATGAAAAGGCGATTGATCAAACTTGGAAATGATTCATTCTCTATTACTTTGCCAAAATCCTGGGTAAGAAATAATCATCTTGCTCCTCAAACTGATTTGAATGTTGAAGAAAAAGATAAATGTCTCATAATAAGCAAAGATTTTGATCCCGATCCCAAAAAAATACGTATAGTTTTTGAGAATCAAACACTGGATTCAATCTATGCGAAAATTTGCGGCCTATACAGACATGGTTATACTGAAATTGTAATAACTTTTAAGGAAAAAAGCATTTCTAAAATGAAAGCTGTACTTGGCTTTTTAAGCAATTTTATAGGTATCTCTGCACATCTAAAAGATGACCATATCATAATTGAACAAGCCGCAGAAGATAAGAAATGCTGTGATGCATTGATGAAATGTTTTCAGAATCTGCTATTAATTTCAGATTATTTCAGAGCCATTTCCCCGGAAGCTAAATGGCTTGAGAAAGTATATGATTCCTATAATCGAATATACTTCTATTCCGAATATGCTTTTCGCATGATAAACATTGAAGGATGTGCAGAATTTTCATCAGCTTTAAAACATTATGTCATGGCATGGGGAGTTCAATGTTTAGGAGAGGTAGTAAAAAGAATCGCTGAGATTGAGAACGAACTGGTCAGTAAATGCCGGACGACACTCATAGGAGACAGAATAGCAGATTTAATTTGTCGCACATATGATGTGCTCTATAAGAATAAGGACACGAAAATCTACTATGATTCAAAAGGCTCATTAGAATCTGCAATTAAAGAAAGGAAGATTGATTCTGCGCTGTTCGAGAATATTAATATGATTAAATATATTTGTTCAAAAATTGTAAAGCAGCATATCATCAGCTATGATGATGATATGCTGATTACATAATGAATGAAAGAGTTGATACCTCCTTAACTTCTCATTTCTGATTAAGCGAATTCAAACTGTTGGCATTTTGACTTTTTGTTTTCATACATATTTTGATCTGCTAAATCTAAAAGATTAACATTCTCTGAATTGTGAAATGCAACACCATAGCTGATACTGATACAATCGTCTTCACGTAACGATGTCATAAGTTTATGGCAGATTTCGTCACAAGAAGTATCGCTTATAATGATTGCAAATTCATCACCGTGCAGCCTGAATGCTTTGCCCTTTCCTTTTACGGCGGAATTAAGTATTTCCGAAAGCCGTTTTAGAATCAAATCTCCATATGAATGACCGTTTTCGTCATTGATCTTTTTAAATGAATCCACATCGATTATTATTAGGCATTTATCCTTTCCGATCAAACGATATTCTTTCTGGAAAGCTTTGAGGTTTGGCAAGCCGGTCAGTTCATCGGTGTAACCGAGAATGTAATCACAATCATGATTGAGCCTGAATGATTGGTCAAAGCCGATAATAGCGACGGATAATGCAATCTGACACGATCTTAAGAATCGTTGAAACATAAGACCTCCAATGTTTTGTTTTAGAAATTTAGATGAGGTTGTGCTTTGAAAAAGCGTAATAGGATTTGTCGTACGACAGGATAATGTGATCCATCAGAGGGACTCCAAGAAGATTACCTGCTTCCTTTAATTTCTTTGTCATCTCTTTATCAGCAGAACTCGGTTCAAGAGTACCGGAAGGATGATTATGAAGGCAGATAAATGAAGAACAATTTGCAAGAATCAACGGTTTAAAAACCTCAAGCGGAAATACCGGTGCCTGATTGACCGTTCCCGTCGATACGATGTTCACAGTGTGCGGAAGATTCTGCGAATTTAAACCAACAACAACGAAAATTTCCCGATCAAGCTCTTTGAAAATTGGCCAGGTCATTTCAACTACGGAGTCTGGATTATTCACAGTTTCACCCTTGTATTTCACAGTCCGACTTCGAACAAGCTTGAGCCTTACAAGCGGTACCTTTAGATATGAGGTTTCGTCAGTCTTCATTTTGTTACCTCTTTTCGTGAATGACCGTGCAACTCAAGTAACTCATTGAGAGTTTTTGGAGTGAAATACAAATCTCGTTCGATATTTAGTCCTAACGGACCTGTAACGGTTTCAAGCTCAGATATGCTGAAATACCCAAGTTCGACCTCATGTCCAAAGACGAGTCCGAAACAAATATTTTCTTTCGGATCGTATTCAGTTACATACCAGGTCCAATTTGAATCCGGCGTAAAAAACTTTGCATACGCAATAGCTTCGTATCCCTTTCCATCCTGTTCATACAGCGACGGTATTTTGTTTTGCATTTCTTTTGTGATTAATTTCAATTTGTCACCTCATATTGTTAATTGATTAAGTTTGTATCGAAGTAAAACCGCTCACAAAAAAGTGGTTTTACGAAGAACAGTAACTAAAAGCAAGTTGTGAGAAAAAAGATAAGAAGAGAATTATTTGCGGGGTTTTGAGGATGATTTTTTAAGGATAAATAGAAGAACCGAAATCATAAGCAGAATTGCCCAGTGTTCGTTAGTTAACGAATGAATGATATGAAGCAGAATAAAAATGCTCGATATGATAATTGCAAAAATTAAAATGTACTTATGCATAATTTTCCTTTCTCATATAAGTCCCATGTCTTCAATCTCCGCTGCGAGACCATCTATATCGTCGCCAAGCATGTCGCCAATCATTTCGATCGCATCAAGTTTGAGTTTTTGCTGCTCTGACATTTCTTCAGGTTTATTATATTGACACGAAGGACAATATGTGATTACACCGCCTTTTCGTTTGAAATCTTCAGGCGATTCATGCAATACATGATCAACATCCCAAGGTTCACCGCAGTTCGTGCAGATTAAATCCATAAGAAACCTCCAGTAAAGTTATTGTAATAGTGTTTTGAATGATTGAGAATGTAAACTGGTTCAGAGAAGACTAAAGTCTCGCAGATATGATGCAGCTCCGTCGACATCATCACCTAAAAGTTCGCATACTTCTCTTACGCAAGAAAGTCGAAAACTTAACTGCTCCTTTTCAGGCTCGGACAAATTTTCAGATTGGTATTCAAGGTTTGCATCACAACATGGGCATCCAAGAATCAAGCTGCCTTCACGGTTGAATCTTTCAGGTTCTTCATGCAAGACATGTCCGACTTCCCATGGTTCTCCACATTTTGAACAAATTAAATCCATTTAATCCTCCGATATGTTTTGAAAAGTTCTGTAATAAAAATTATGCAGTCATCTTGTAGAACGTGCTGTATGAGCAAGGCGTGATATAGTACCATTCACGACCGCAGGGACTATCATGATGAAAGTTTTGGATCGCTATGCCTTTGCCGTAATTGAATATTCTGAATGTGCAATCGGTGTTAGGCAGAATTTCTCGAAGAAGTTCCTTACAATTATTCGCGTGCAGAAATTTGTGCCCATCAAGTGATCGCCATCCGAAATTATTTACGACGGCTTTCCAGTAACCGTCAGGATTTTTTTTGACGATTATTTCAGACAAGTGTTCCATGAACCAATCCCATTCATTGGATAATAGATCATGATCATTGTAGACTTGAGTTCTAATCTCCTGTTCTGTAATTGTTCCTTCTTTGATCTCATCTTCCCGATTTTCAAGATGATATTTTATTTCGTTTTCAAACATTTCTGATGAGTCCCATGCAGCAATCAGTCTACCAGTCTTTGCCATTTTCATTACCTCCGTTTGATTTTGATTGTTTTTCACATTCATTGTATGCCAGGTTATAATCTTTATTGCTCGTCAAATAGAGTATCTGTTCAGCGTATAACCGGCATATCGGATGAGAATTTTTCCATTCGGTACTGTAGCTGTTCTTGTTTGCTTCATGACAGATCTTCTTCATTACGCGAGCAAAGCTGTACACGACACCGCTTAGATTACATGCGGTCTGAACATGTAATGCGTTTTCATAATCATTTGCGTCAAGCCTTGCATCATCTGATGGTTCGTGATTATTCCTTGCCTCATCCTTTCTTTGAATGACTGGATGCTTTTCTTGTATAACCAATCTTTTAATCTGTTAAGTTGGGATTGTTCGTATTCTGAAAGTGATATTTCGTCAGCAACAAAATCAGGTAGTTCCCTGTTTGTTTTATCACACCACAAGCGAAACAGGTGCATATAATACTGCGTCCATTCATGGTCTAGAGGAGCGATAAGAGATGCACTTGATAAGTACCACATTGTTTCGGTATCAGTCGCAGTCTCAATCTTCTGCATTCCCAGTATCATGCGTTCAGTCATAATTTGTGACTTAATATCTTCAGGAATTTTCAAATCTTCATAACCCGGCATCACGATAATCGGTCGAGATATGATCTGGAGGATCTGATTGATATTCTTATCGCGTTTTTGAGCATTTGATAATGAAATTGTTTCCTTTGCAATTGTGCCTATTCCAGGAATTGTTATTTGTGTTTGTGTCATTATGAATACCTCATTTTTTAGCATTGTTTGATGCGAGCAGCACCTCATTTCAGTGAATGGATGCTGCTCGATAAAAAAGCGAAACAACTTAAAGAAAGCGGGAATAAGAAAAGGACTTATGGATAGTTAGATCAATAAAAGATCGGACAGGAAATAAGAAGGTATTATGTTCAGTACAGATATTTAGAATTAAACGTGAGGGAAATATGCGTCAATCTTGTTTACTTCTTTTGACCATTTGACTGCTGCTTCGTTTCGCAAATCATAATCTGATTGGGCAATCTTACTGATGAATGCGGCAAGAAGTCGTATCGTATCCTGCTGGAGTGTTCGATGTGTCCTGCAAAACTTCTCAAACATCCTTGTAGCTGCAAGCTGATAATCAAAAGACATATTATTGACAATACAAGATATTGTTTCAATAATCTCAGACAGCACCTCAAATGAAATTTCATTTCGCTCGGTTATAGTCTGATCATAAGTCGAATGATTAAGCATCGGATCAATATATTTGGTCTTGATAGATAGCAGTGAACTTTTTTGGTCTTCATTAAACGAATCGTTCTCTATGAGTTCAGATATCCTGGTGTTGATATTAGTAAGTGAATTATGGTAAGCTGCATACGTTTTCATAATGATACCTCTTATAGCTTTGTGGTAAGTTAATTGTTTGATTGGTAACTGTAATGAGATGTATAGAATAGGTTAAAAGAAAGATGGATCATAAATCAATTCAAATGCGTTGCCTTCCTCTGCGAACCTTGCAAGTAATCTAAACATCTGCTTTAAAACCCATAATCTGCCGTCATTAAAACTAAGCGTCTGAATCTGATCGATAGAAAGTGTAGACATCTGGATTGATTGTTTCCAGTAATAGGGTATATCGACGTTATGTCCTGCTAATCTGATTTTGATCATTTCATGTTCAAGCGATTCCGGTTGATGTTTTTCCAGACATTTCTTGAGATCATCTTCTGGTATCTCAGTTACTTCTTTTATAATAGAACCGGGCAACTCAAATGCTATATCACGTAGTAATCTTCTGCTATGTTCAAGCGAGTCGAACAGTTTTTTTGAAATTGCACTCCAGATAGATGCGTTTGCTTGTCCAATGTGTGATTTGAGTACAGAATCTACCAGACTGTACCATTCATCATCGGACGGATTATTAAGAAATGATTTGCATACTTGTAATCGATTGCGAAGGTAAAATTTTGGTTGACACCATTGTGATTTTACGCTGTTTGCAGCTCTTACGATATTTTTGTCAGAGGATTTTTGCATTCTATTAATCGTCTTTTTATCCTTGTTATCTCGAGCGATGAACGAAAGTGTTGCCGGTGATATTATTGATCGAATGTCATCATCAAGTTCTATCCTGACAGTGTATCCCGAATCAGTTTTTTGTTTGCACACGATCTGGTAACCGCATGCCATTAATAAGTCGAGATATTCTTTGTCGATTACTGTTTCAAGTATCATGGTTATTCTCCTTGAGTTAAAAGGTTTCGAGTACAGAATTATGGTTTTACACCGGTATTGTGCGCGGTTTGCCGTGGGATTTAAGTTGTATTTCATAGTGTTCGGCAATATGCAGGATATTCATAACATGTAACGTCAGGATTCACCGGTGAAAACTAATAAAAAAAGCCCAAAACAAATCGGTTATGATCTGCATGGGCTTTGTATTAAGAATTAGTGCGTTCAGTAAATTAAGCCGCTGCTTTGTTCGTTATCGGTGATTCATTCTCCTTATCTTTGTTTACATCCTCATTTGAACTTTTATCCAGATTAGGCTTTGAATCTGATTCACTCTCATTAGATTTGTCATCATCATCTTGCGTCTCGATTTCCCGGCGTAATGGCATCAACAGAAAGTACAAAGTTGAATCAATACCCGGCTCGAAAGTAACAGCTGCAAGTGCAGATGAGTTTGCTTTGAAAATGATATTATCACCTGTGCAGTCATCAAGAATCGTCGACAGGAATTTGGCATTGAGCGCAACACCGTTCCACTTCTTTTTTGATCTTGTTTTTGCAGGCACATAATCTTCGTAAACCACACCGTCAGGTCCTGCGACCGAGCGTACTATAAGCTCTCCTTTCTTTTCTGAAGGCAACAATAAGAACATGTTATTCTTGGTTTCAGAGGTATACAAAATCACGTTCTTAATGATTGCCGACAATTTCACACGATCAATTGAATACTCGAAACTGTGTTCTTTTGGAAGGATGTTATCGACCGTCGGATAGGGATCAGTAAGTAGTCGAGTTACCAGTTCAAAACCTCGGCCTTCAACTTTAATGTAACCGATACGTTCAGTAACAGGTGCAGATTCGTCATCCGGTACTGTGCATTCAGTCTTATCCTCATGAAAAAAGAACGAAACATCAAACGTCGGGTCGATAATAAATTCATGAGATAAATGATTGAAAACAAAAGGCGGGATGATAGCTTCAAACTTATCGGGTGTCTGAATCGAAGTTTTCTGTCGGATTAACGAATGTCCATCGGTTGCATAAAGTAATCCATCGCGTATACAGATTCCGGTAAGCACTGTTCTTCCTGAAAATACCGGCGCAACATAATGAGACGCTCGCAGTCCCATGTTACAGAATTCGGTCTTGATAGTACTCGGCAGCTCAAGCGAGGGAACATGAAAATGTTTAGTATCCAGTTGTGGAAAATCTGTTTCGTCATGTTTAGCAGGCACTACCACATTCCCAAAGCGAATAGAATCTTCACTGATACCTGTTGCGACCTTGTTTTGCAATTTCAAAAACACTTTCGTATCAATGAAATATGATCCAGTCACTTCCGTCCAGATCGGTAACGTAATCTTAACGAATGTAGTTAGGTCGGTGGCTTCAAGGATCATCTTGTCAGGCATCTGAGTAACTTTGATACAGTTTAAGATTTCGAGGTTCTTATTTCTCTGGATGCAGCTTGCAATGAATTTTGCTGCTTGTACAAATCTGTTTTGGAACAACATAGAATAGTCCTTTCAAAAAGGTTGAAATAAAAATGGGACCAGGCAAGAGTTTGCCCAATCCCATTATCATGTCAGACATAATCGCTTACGAATCACTGCACTTTGTATTAGGCAGCCTTTTCATTCGATTGAGAATTAGTAGACCTGCCGGTTTTCAATGATTCAAGCAAACCACTCGCGACTTCATTGATATGCTGGGCCTGAGAGTTTATCGATTCAAGCTCTTCGATCGTTTTGGTCACGGTCTCAGCTGAATCGTTTGTAACTTTCACCTCAGACAGGACTGTTACAATATTCTGCAATTCAGAAAGCATACGATTCAGTTTCTCTTTTGCTTTCGCGATCAGGACTTCGTCCACAGGGACACCTTCAAACTCAGTATCGAGTCCGCCGTCTTTTGCTTTCTGCATCCGAAATTCATGATCGATTACTTCAGCAAACAATTCGCGAGGCATATCAAGAAGATTGAACTGTTTACCTCCAGGCACGTCATAAAGTTTGCCGAAATCGAGTGTATCGACAAATTCTGCCGGATACTTGAGCAGTTTGATAAGCTTATACAAAGAGACTTTCGGTTTGATTTCCTTATACTTCTCATTGCCGGAGAGTTCCTTATCACGTTTAACGAGCCGCATCAAGGTGTAAGCCATAGACACACTCATTTCCGTATTTTCTTTCACCCATTTTCTGAAATTCTTGACGTACATGTTAACTTTGATGAGATCAAGACCGATCAGGTAGAAATTCTGTTCGATATCTTCATACCGCTTATTGATGCTTGACTTCAATTCATCAAGATCTTTTGTTTTCGACGGGTCTGCAATGTTTGTATCCTGGCCTTGAGGTTGCGATGTCGGCTTTGCATTCTTATTCATATCCTTATCCTTTTCTTTGGTTGAAGTCTTGTTTGCTGGTGCAGAAGTTGTTTTTTGAGTTTTCTTGGTATTCATGATAGTATCCTTTTCATTGAACTGTTTTTCTTACATTTTAGATCACATACCTTTACCAGTGCACGGTAAAGTCCGACAGGATAAAGCGAGACTACCTGATTATGATTGGTGTTTCGATAAAAACCTCCTTTAGTTTTGCATACAATAATAGCAATGCTATGGCAGATTGCTTTCTGCTTTAACATGAGCATTTGTTGATTAGTGCAATCAGTTAATGTAAAGACTATTGAGCTGAATCTGAATTAAGAGGACGAAAATAATAACGAGAAGTTACAGTAGCGGGCACTCGTCAAGATTAATCATTGCAAGACATGCAAAACATTTTTCAAGCCGAAATATTTTTGACTCTCCAATTCTTTCAAATGCAGCAGGTGTTAATAATTGAGCTAATGCAGCTGTTCTGATAAATCCTGAATGCCCGCAATCTCCAATGAAATATTTGTGGGTTTCAAACAGTTCTTTGCACCGCTCGCAAGGTTCTGTGTCAAACACATCACCATTGATCGGTTTAAGCTGTTTGTGCAATGCAATCGAGTTTGTCTCATGACCGCAGAATTTGCATCGCATAATTTTGACATAACTGTCATTCATGACTCCTCCTTTGTTGGTAGTGAAGAAAAACTTAAATACTTGATATGGATACCAAAGATTGAAGTAGCAATACCCGAGAATGAATACGGTAGCATAGATATGAAATATCCTGTGCTCCTTTTCCTCTTTCTTTTGTGTTCACTAAAGATGCTCTAAACCTCACAAGGTAAATTTTATAAACAGACAATAATATCTCTTTATTATGAAACAGATTGTACTGTTTAATAACAAGGGAGGCGTTGGAAAGACTACTTTTCTTATGCATCTTGGTTACGCATTGGAAAAATCAGGAAAACGTATACTTTTCGTAGATGCAGATCCACAATGTAATCTTACCACATATATCTGTGATGAAACTCAAATTGAAAATTTTTGGAATTCAAACAATAGCATTTACTCAATAGTCAAACCACTCATATCTGCAACAGGAGATATTGCAGAGATGCATCCATATCAAAAGCCAGGTAGGAATATTTGGCTATTACCAGGGGATCTCGCCTTAAGTGAGTTTGAAGAATCATTGTCCTCAGCATGGGTAAATGTGTTAGCGGGAAGAGAAGCTGGCTTTAGAATCACTTCTGCATTCTATAGAGCTATTAAAACTTGGTCTGATGCAAATAAGATCGATTTCGTGTTAATTGATGTCGGACCTAATCTCGGTAGCCTTAATAGAACCATTTTGTTAGGATGCGATTTTTTCATAGTTCCTTTAGTACCGGATTTGTTTTCTTTGAGGGGTTTGGAAAATATTGGTCGAACATTTGTAACATGGATTAAAGATTGGCAATCAGCAATTAATCGATTTTCCGGAGTAAAATCATTTATTGTTCAAGAAGGGAAGCCGACATTCGCAGGATATTTATGCCAACAATTTAATATTTACAGACGACGAGAAACGGTATCGTGGCAAATTTGGACTGAAAAAGTACCTGATGCTGTGAATAAAAATATTATACAAAAGCTAAGGGAAATTGATCATACCTTAGTCCGTGATTTAAATAATGGCTCTTTCAAGATTGGTGATATGAGAAACTACCATAGTCTTGCTCCAAAATCACAAACTTACCAAAAGCCGATATTTGAATTGACTTCATCTGATGGAATAGTAGGTAATCATGCATCGATAGTACAAGAATGCAAAGACGAATTTGATAAACTTGCAGATATAATTATCCGAAATCTATCTAATTAAATCAATCAGTGAGTCGTAAAATCAATCCATATATCTAAATGAGAGCATGGATAGGGGCCATACCCGGATAAAATCCATGCTTAATATTTTCTAATTTACTATTACTAGTCACAAATTGCGTAATAGCTTTTTAAAGGATACTTTTAAATACTTATTAAGAATCATATCATAATGGGAAGTCCTTATGCCCGAAATGAATATGGTAGCATAGATATGAAATATCCTGTGCTCCTTTTTCTCTTTCTTTTTGATTTATAGATTAGATTTGACAGTTATGAACGGTTTGTGATTGAATAGAGCTTGCGCTATCATAGTTTTGCAAATGGATAGACTTGTATCTGGGGATTGTTTGTCTTAACGAAAAGACAAGTATTTTGGCGGGTGGCGTAAGATATTAATGAAAATATCTGCCGGTAAAAAAAGAGGTTTAGGTAGGGGTTGGTAAAACTAATGAAAGTTTTATCAATGTAAATTCAGAAGTGATTGATTCGGGCGGATATTTAAATCATGATACAGAAAATGTTCTGTATGAGGAATTTATTTTGAGGTTTTGATTTTCCTGAGGTATTCAAGTAAGCATCTATTCGCATCGCTTTTCAGGGATTTTTCGTAGTTTGAAACTGGACACCGAAATATAAACTCATATTTTTGATCTAAAAAATAAATGTTGTGATTTCATTTTCCGTATCTACGTAATCACTTTGATTCTTTAAAATCTCCTATCTGTTCATTTGAATTTCGCCAATCGTTAATGATGTTAAAGAAGTATAATGGATGTTGACTCACAATATGATATCTAATCATATTTCGAGCATAAACATCCAACTTGGAATTTTCCATTTGAATATGATACCAGGGATTGTTGATTTTTGTAATATGTTCATCTACCAAGTCCAGTAATGCTTGGTTTAATTCGACAATTTTTATAGGATATTGTTGCTTACTCATGACACAATCAACAGCTCCAGTTAGATCCGAATAAACGGCTTGCATTCTACTTAATACCTTTTGATCTTCAGAACATGTGTTCCAGAAATAAGCTTGCATTTCAATGAATTGCTTTAATACATCTGTTACTTTTTTCCTATAAATACCACAAAATGACTCAAATGACTTTTTAACTGCTGGATCAATTCCTTTGATCGTTATTGTAGCAAATTTGTAATCAGCATCCATTATTCCTCCTCATTAATGGGTAGATAATATTATAGTATACCAATATAGTTTGTGGGTAAACAAAACAATAGCATTGCATGCAAAAAAAAGAAATTGCATGCAAACAAACAACTCAATACGCACCTGTGCTACCTATTTATCTCAATCCTCACCTTTGATTAAAGTGTGCAACGCGTTGCACACTTTAACTATCAATCCAATAGCATTTCAGGTTTGTACGTAAGAACTGTCAATAACCGAATTCTCGAATCTGATTTTTTCTCTGCCTTCAATTTATTCTCAATATTTCCAAGCACAATATCATCGGTTGCAATACATACAACCAAATCAAAACCTAAAGAAAGATTATGCTCAATGGTCTCGATAGGGGATGACTTGCCAGTCTCAATTTCTATTGCAATCTGCTTATTTCCAGCTTTCACAACCTGATCAATAAACCCGTTTCCATCAATATGTTTTTCAAGCTCAACCTGAAATCCGCGTCGCCTGTTCATCTGCGCAATCGTGTGATTCCAGTATCTGTGTACTATCCCACCGTCCTTTTTTGGGTCTACTAATTTCAGATTAGCTCCCTGTTCAATCAAAGCGATCCTAACTTCAGGTATGATCTCAAGCAATATCCGGCGACCGCTTGGTTCTCTGATTTCTTGCTTTGAGATTAACCCTGCATGCATTAATCGTTCGATAGCTTCATGCCCTTTTCGAGATGATATGTTCAAACGTTTGTTTCGCGATGCGATACCATCAAACGGGTAATCATCAATATCTTTTACCATTCGTGTCATGATATCGCGCATTTGCTCAGATGCCGGGGAATCCACCGTATCATCACCGGCGCACGCCGGAATATCTGATTTTTCAGCTGATTCCTCTTTTTTATCTGAACCGGAATAAGTAAGAATTTCGCCCGAACCGGTAGTTTGAGAAGATTCTAAAGCGGAATATCTGGAATACCCCTGTAATTCCATATGCTTTTCAACGAACGAATCCGTGATACTACCTTTTTTTATCGGCATGAGCGGGAATTTCACTAAGAACGGGTCAAACACTCTACCTGCGAGTTTTACTATCCCATAGCCGCATTCAAGTCTACCGAGATATTCTTTCTCATCCTGGCTCAAAAACATCGCCTTAGATAATGCGCTGATGTCTGAACCATGTTTAGTGTACATGCCAATAGTTGTGTAGTTATTCGCAAGCGCAGGTACGGAAATGAGTGAAGGATTCTGATCGACTATTATAATTCCGGTACCGAATTCCCTGATTTCTTTTAGAATTACATCACTTATCGGTTCTTTAACAGTAGATTTTGAATGGTCTCGCAGGATATGATGAGCTTCTTCGATTATGATTACATTCTTTAATTCTTCTCGTATCTCCCGTTTCATCGAATAATAATAGAGGTACGTCAATAGAGACTGGATCACGAACTTCTTTTGCGATTCGCTTAAATCGCCAAGCTCTAAAATGACGTGCCGGTTTAGTAGTTCCGATAACTGCATTGTCGGGCTTTGTACATTAACTATACGGGATAATCCGCCTGAGCAGATTGCTTCAAGAGACCTGATGGTCGATTCCTGCCAATCCCGTGATCTTCCTTTACGTTCCTGTTCTTTTGTCATGTCAAGAATATCCTGAAATGTCGGAAATTTTGTAGCAGAACCCGTGTACACTTTGAATTTATCGTAAAGAGACGATATTGATTTTCGCAATAATGAGATTACTCCCTCTCCGCAATAATACGAGTTTGCTACGATTTGGCAGATATGTTCAAGATACTGAGCAGGGTCAATACCTGGCGGTGGTATAAGCGGGTTAAATTGGAACGATGGGATGTTCTTGTTCCCGATACCGAATATTAGGATGTCTTTATCAGGCCGATGACTTAAGTAATGCCTGTACTGGGCTTTCCAGTCAAGAACAAAGATATGTTTACCTTTTTTGACCAGTTCATCAATAATCTTAAACACTGCATTACTTTTACCTGAACCAGTAATCCCAAAAATTCCAATATGACGCAGGAATTCTTTCTCACGTAGTCCGAACACTCCTGAAGTTTGATTGTCATATACAATCTCACCAATTTCATACTCACCGTAAGAATGCGCAGGATCAGGAGGCGGTAGCAGAACTTTAGCATGAGATAGAATTGAGTCTACATATCTCTGATACAGAATCAGAATAGCTTGCTCGATACGTTTTCGCCTGTTCGCATCAGACTCAAACCGATACCGAAAATACAGTTGATCGACTTTATCGCCAAAAAGCGGTCGGATCTTCTTGCAGATTTCTTCAATTTCTATTTATTACCACCAAAGGATAATCTGTAATATTCTTTTATATGATAGATAAAAGAAATTGTTTGATGAATATTTCATAAGCAACATATGTTAATTTGCAAAGGTTTATAAAAAATAGGTTTCATGAAGATAATTATTTGGGGGGTGTAGGTTTAAATGAAACCATTAACAATCGCATTAATTCTAATAACAATTTTATCTGTAAGTATATTCGGGCAGAATGAAACTCTGAATTCTTCAACAATTGAAGAAGAAATATCAATTAATACTTTATTATTGAATGAATCTTTGCAGGACCAAATTATTGAAAGTCATTTGTCTAATATTCAAGTAATTGCAATTGATGAAAGTTTTAACTTATCAGAAAATATTGTAAAAGAACATAGTTCAATACCAAAATCTATTCTTGATAATAAAAAAGATAAGATGAAGAAAAAGCTTTTTGCATCAAAACAGATTGTTGACGATCTTAATATTGATGCTTCATTAAATGATATCTATTCTGATGACAATTATACATATGTTGAATTAACAATGTATTCTCCATATAAAGTTTGGTTCATGTCTGGTAACGCAATTACTCCAATATTATATGAACAGATTGATGACTCAAACGAATATGTAATTACTTTCAATAAAATCGAATCTGGTATTCTTCATGTTGGTGCAGAATCTGATCAGTGGGAGTTTTTCACAGCAGGTAACAATGCATTTTATCTACCAACAAGTGTAAGTACTAATACTCAAATGTATGGTGGTGTTACTGGTGCAGGTAATGCTACTGATAATTACATGATTTTTGATGGTAGTAATGATTACATTGCATTCCCAAAACTAAATTTAAGTGGAGATCGTACATTTTCGTTTTGGTTTAAAATACCTTCAGATGGTAATACCGCAATAGGTCAGGGAACAGCAATAAATAACAGATGGCATATTCAATTTACGTCTACACACCTAATCGTATATATTTTAGAATCTGGTCAAGCAAATATACCTTATCTGATCGAATACAATTTAACTCCAGATACGTGGTATTATTCTACCGTAGTTTCTTCTGTTTCATTTAATGCAAATGAAAAAGTCCATTTATATCTAAATGGAGAATTAGTAGGAAAAGTATCCAGTAGGACGATTCCAGAATTTAATACTATTTATAATATTGGAAAATATTATGAGAGTAATTGGGTTTATAAAAAATCCTCAAAAGATAGAATTCAAATTTTTAATGAGTCAAAAGATTCAACTTGGGTAAGTAATGATTATAATGCAGGTCGTAATGGAGAAATAAATACCTCTGATTCAAGTCTTGTTTACTATAATGATATGAGCGGACTTACTGATTTAAGTGGCAGCAACAGACAATTAAGTGGTTATACAATCTCTGCAACAAATGATAATTCATATTATCAGAGTGATACTGCGAATGTTGACAATTATCTTCAAACCACATGGACACCTACCACAAATTTCACTTGGAATATTTGGATAAATATTAGTAGTTACGGTAATAACGCTCAAATAATGTATGATACCTCATGTTATGTAAGATTTAGAACCAGAACATCTCCCAACATAGTTGAATGGTCACCTAATTGTGGAATAACTAATTTTCAATTATTAGACAGTACTCATACAAATCAATGGAGAATGCTTACAGTAGAATCTACTGGTTCAACTCAAAGACTTTATGTAGACGGTGTTAATATCATAAACTCATCTACTGCTATAGGGGGTGCTTTGAGTGGTACATTACAATTATTTGATGTTCAGGGAGGGTCAAGTGTGCCATTCAATGGTTACATATCAGGAGTATCTATTTGGAACAGGTCTTTGAAAGCTTCTGAAATTGCATTTATGTACGATCAAAGAAGAATGTTTAATCCACACGTTAATACGTTTAATCCTCCTGAAATAACAAACGCATCTTGCACATTGTGTACTAGTGAAAATCCATACACAACATCAGAAACCTTGCCTATGTTTAATATAAAAACAAGTTCTGGAGCAAAATGTAAGATCAGTATACAAAACTCAAATTTTACAGCAATGCCGGATTATGGTAAATGTACAAGTGCTGATCACTTAAGCCATACATGTACTTTAAGTGAGCAGGAAGAGTTATACACATCAAATCCAAGTATATACATAAGTTGTGCAAACTACTGGTTTGACATGTTCAATGAGAACTCATCAATTGAATTCCAGATGAATATTACCAATCTTTACGAAACATCTTTGCAAGCTATTGAAAACGGTATAAAATCAACTTCGGTGTGGCCAGAAGCTAATATCTATTCAAACCAATTAGTTTTTATGAAAGATGAAACAACTGGTAATGAGTTTTTAGGTACTGTGGACATGGCTACTGTTTATGGTGATAAACGATGGCTGTTTACTTACATCCCTGAAAACGGTAACTTCCGAGGATTGTTTAACATAACACCATCAATCTATAGTTTAGAAGTTGCAAACCTATCATCTAGCAAAATAAGGCAACAAGTTTCGGCTTTGATCAACGAAACCGTGAATTAATTAATTTACAGGTAATTCGAAAATGATAAACCGAAAACTGGTTTTATTGCTGGTATTGGTATTAGCGTCAACGCTCACATTCGCAGCGGACGAATACAAGCCATACTTGCATAAACCTGTTGTTCCTGAACATCCGCAGGTCAGATTGTTCGGTCAGTATTCTACCAACTTGTTCCCAGGCAGTGCGACTTATCAGTTCAATATCGAAATTCCCAAAGGTATCAATGGAATGCAACCGGAAATCGTGTTGCTCTATAACAGTCAGTCTGTAATGTCTAAACCAAGCATCATAGGTGCAGGATGGTCGCTTGATCCAAACTTCATTTACCGTGACATTAATTATACATTAAATGATTGGACTGATGACCGATACTTTTTAGTCCTTGGCGGAAACCAGTACGAGCTTATCTACGGTTCAGATTCTAAATGGCATACAGAAGTCGAATATTTCTTCAAGATCGAAAACAATACTGATGGTAGTTGGCTAGTCACACAAAAGGATGGGAAAAAGTTTCGTTTCGGTTACAACCCTGATACTTATCTGACCGTTGATGGCAAGAAAATCAAATGCATGCTTGATCAGGCAGAAGATACAAACGGCAACAAAGTCTATTATCATTATAACATAAATCCTAATGCAGAAGACAAGAATGCCGTATACCTTGATACAATCACATATAATAACGATGAAGAACGAAAAATATTATTCATGTATGAAGGAGATATCAGACCTGATTATCGAGATGTATATGACCAAGGTCTGTTCGTTAAAGAATCAAGACGATTAACTCATATAAGTGTGTTCTCAGGCACTGATCTGGTACGACGATATGAATTGTCTTACATCACATTAAGTGATAGCCTAACTTCTATTAAGAAAATCATTCAATACGGTTCTGATAACGTCTCACAGTATTATGATATCGAATTCTCATATGGTGTTCCAGTACCGGGTTATACAAAATTAAACACAAGTTACAAATCTCCTGTATTATTCTCAAACGATAATCATGATGATTACGGTGTACGACAGCTTGACCTAAACAATGACGGGTTCATTGATATGGTGCAGGCAAAAGGCGGTACTACAAGAAAGACTTGGATCAATAACAAGACAAACGGTTGGGACGAATCGAACTCTTACATATTACCTATTGATATCGTGACATCATCAAATGTTGATGAAGGTGTCAGGTTTGCAGACATTAATAATGATGGGTATATAGATTTGATCAAATCTAAAGCTGGTACCAGAGTAGTTTATATCAATAATCGAACAGGCTGGCAAAACGTGTCATACAATATACCAGTAGATTTTGTTGATAGTTCCGGCATTGATCAAGGCGTAGTGCTCGATGATGTTAACGGTGACGGAAAAATAGATATTATCAAATCAAAAGCAGGTTCAAGATCAATATATCTTGGAAACGGTGCAGGATGGTCACTAAGTAATCTTGTATTCCCAACAGATATTCTTGATTCGAATGCTAAAGATCTGGGCGTAAGAATAGTAGATGTGAACGGTGATGGTCTTTCTGATATTTTGAAAGGATATGCAGGTACAAGGCAGGCATGGATAAATAACGGTACTGGTTTTAAATTATCTGATGACTGGATACCGCCTACAGATTTTGTGACCTCGTCAAATCCTGATAATGGAGTACGTTTGCTTGATGTTAATGGTGATGGGTTAATCGATCTATTGGTAGATTTTTTTAACGGAACTACTCAAAACAGCGGTGCATGGCTTAACACAGGTCACGGATGGGCACCTGACATTTCATGGCAATCGCCTGAAGCGTTCACAAAAAACGGATACAATATAGGGCGACGATTGCTTGACGTAAACGGTGACGGTTCAGCAGATATCGTAGTATCGCATCAGGACAGTAATAATCAATATACATGGATTAAAAACAGCTCAGTCCCATTCATGTTATCTTCAATCAAAAACGCTTACGGCGGTGCAACCAACATTAGTTATACCAGTTCTACAAAATTTAATAATTCCGGTGAGATAGGATTTAATATTTTCGTGGTATCGAACATCACAACATCAAACGGTATTGATGTTTTTGGATACGTAAATTATTCATATGCTTACGGTAAATATCTTTATGACACTCGTGAATTTCGAGGATTCGGGTTTGCTTCTGAATCTGACATCTCAAAAACTATTAATCATTATTTTCATCAGGATAATCCAAGACGTGGACGAGAGTATAAGACAGAAATCTATGATAATGATGGATTATTATATACCGTTTCCGAAACCGGTTACAACTGGACACGAGATTCTGACGGTATCTATAACCTGACAATGACTCATACACAGACTGCATCATACGACGGTTCAAACGATCCGATTATCAGAAATATCACTTATAATTATGATGGTTACGATAATATCGGCGAAGTATATGATTATGGCGACGTATCAGTTTCAGGTGATGAGAAAAAAACTATCTATACTTATGCATACAATAAAAAAGACTGGATCATGGACAGGCCAGCATCTGTTACTGTCTACGATTCGATCGGCAGCAGAATATCAGAAACCAGAAATTATTATGATAATCGCGGTCTTAAAGGCATGGGATCACACGGCTTATTAACCAAAACTGAACAATGGAACTCGCTTGGAAATAACAGTTTCACATATTACGATTATGACTCTTACGGTAACCTGATAACTCAGACTGATTCGTTAGGAAGGACAACAAAATTCGCATACGACGAAACTCACATGTATCTTGTATCAACCGTTAATCCGATCGGGCATGTTGAATATTATTCTTATGATCTTGGCACAGGCAACCTGTTATGGAAAAAGAAAAACGACATCAAGACGTCTTATCAATATGACAATTTCGGCAGGGTAACAAAAGAAATATTACCATACGATACCAGTGCAATGCCCACTAAAAAATACGTTTATAATTTTGACGGTACTGCTCCAGAATCAATAACTGTTCACTTAAAAACAGTCGGGTCTAATTATGAAAATATCACTTACGCATATGACGGGCTTGGTAATTTGATTGAACTTGATTCTAAGGGAATAACAAAGAAAATCTATTATGACCAACTTGGCAGAGTAATAAAAGAAGATAACCCTAAATTCATTTCTGATTCAGAAACTGTTAACAGCACGCAATATAAATATGACCCGCTTGACAGGATAGTTAAAGTCATTAATCCTGACGGATCTAATAAGAGAATCTTTTTCAATAAAACACAAATAACAGATTATGATGAGAATAATAATCGGCACAAATATATTCTTGACGGGCTTGGCAGGATAATCTCTGTACGTGAATATAATCTTGACCATTTTGGTGAAGAGGAAGAATATATCACGTCTTACGCATATGACGGCAATGATAACCTTATTGAGATAACTGACGAAGAAGGCAATAAGTTTTCATTCACTTACGACTCACTTGGTAGAAAAATCGCAATGTCAGACCCGGACCTTGGAAACTGGACTTACGAATATGATCAGGTAGGAAACCTTATCAGGCAGACTGATGCAAGAAGTGAAGTTATCGAACTATTTTATGATGATCTTAACAGAGTAATACTAAAACAATCTGATGATGTGAATATAACGTTCAATTATGATGCACAATATTATGGCATGCTTGATAATATCAGCATGGATAATATTTTGTACAGTTATTCTTATGATGACCGGTTTAGAATGATACTTGAAGATAAAAATATTGACGGTATTAACTTCGATACTTCTTTCATCTATGATTCTCAGAACCGAATGATTTCAGTTGAAGGGTTAAGAAAGATTGATTATATCTTAAACCAGCAAGGGAAAGTAAAGAAAATCCCAGGTTTTGTAACAGATGCTTCATTTAATGCGTTCGGTTCAATCCTTAACAGAAGTTATGCAAACGGTATCATTACATCTTTTGAATATGATACGGAAAATGGTCGGTTATTAAACATTAATTCAGCAGTCCAGAATGTCTCATATGCTTATGACTTTGTAGGTAATGTAATGTCATATAACGATTCAGAGCATGTAAGAATAATGGATTATGATAACTTGGACAGATTAGTCAAAGCTACAATTGACGGGGATGTTTATACATATTCGTTCAATCCTATCGGTAACATATTAAAACTCTCAAAAAATAATCAGAGCACAAAACTTGTGTATTCATCAGGTCTTGCGCATGCTCCTGCAAAAATCATTCAAGGTGAACTCGGCTCTAATGTTTACGGGATAAAAGATCTTAATACTGCATCAAAGAACAGGATTATCGAGTTCTTTGTTGAAAATGAAAATAGTGACCCAAACAGCATGAACTTATCTGTATTGTTCGGTGACGGGTCATCAGTCGATAAGAACGGTATCGAAGTAAACGATGAGTTATGGGTATTAATGAAACATAACTATTCCAAAGGCGGAGATTACAAGATTGATGTCCTGACAAGTTCAGAAACTACAGGAGACGATGAATCGATTTTTGTAAAGTTCGGCACCAGAGCTAAATCATTATTAATGTTATTATCGAACGCTACCCATAAGCAGTTTGAATTCTTGATGGGCAATGATGTAATAGAACCTGTTCATAATGTGTCGTTTGATTGCTCGAACGGGTTTGTAATGAACAGGTCTGCTGAGCTTTCAGGTTTACAGGATTTCTATGCATATTTTAGGAATACATATGATTCGCCAGGACAAAAAGAGTTAACGTGTACGGTTTACAGTGATGACGGAAGTGAATCGAAAACTTTGAAGTTTAGAATAGACGGCGCAGAAATGCAGGATTATGACATCCTAAATGAAAACATTTCTGAACGTATTGTTGCGTTTGATATCAAGAACCAATTCAAATCAATGCCGATTAACCTGTCTATCAAATCAGAACTTGGCATATCATCAGTATTAAGCAACTTATCAGAAGGTCAGGATATTTTAGTATTCTTTAAGACAAACTATTCGACCGACGGCATGAAATCAATCGATGTCGAAATTACAGGCGAAAACAATTATTCTAACAAATATGTCGAGACGTTTCTTGCAAAAGGTGTAAAGATTGAAAATTATAACAGGTTAGCAGCAGAATATACAGACAACGTTATCATGTTCGATGTAGTTAACGATTGGCATGATGGTGAAGTCAATGTATCGCTTAATGATCTTGATATTAATGTTAACCTTTCAACATCCGATAAACTGTTCGTGTTCGTTAAACAAAACGGTACTAAACAGGGCAATTCAAGAGCGGAAGTCACCGCGCAGATATCCGAGTATCAGGACGAATTAAAGAACGCTTATTATATTAAACCGATTGAGATTGTTTCGTTATCATCTCTTGACGGTCTTGTATCCGAAGCAATCGTCTCCAATAATCGGCCTGATTACCAAGTGATAGATTTTATGTTCACTACGGGTAATGATCAGATTGAAAACTCAGGACTTAATGTATCTGATAAGATATTCATTTTCATCAAACCAAACGTGACAGAAGACGGTGTTTACAGATCAAGACTGCTTGTTAACTCATCATTATACGAAGATGAAAGGACAGGGGTGATGATACGTTGAAACGTGTTGCACTTTTCCTGATCTTTTTAATGCTATCATTACCTGTTTGTTTTGCAGAAGAGCTTAACTTGATTTATGACGCAAACGGTAACCTGATCACCGGTGACGGCAAATACAGAGAATACAATTCTTTAAACCAGCTTTACCGTGTGTACAACGGGTCAGATTCATCTGCCGACTTATTACAGGAATATGTATATGATCCTGTAGAAGAACGAATTCTCATAAAAAAGACTTTCAATCCAGATTTATCTGTAAAAGAGAAAGTCATTTATGTTTCACAAAATTTCATTCAAGTGCACAATGATTCAGGCATTTACAATATCACTTACGTGTATCATGAAGGCCAATTAATAGCCCAAGAAATCAACGGAGTTAAGCAATTCATACATTCCGATCATTTGGGGAGCTCAACAGTTGTTACGGATGCAAATGGGACTGTACTTGAGAATACGTCTTATTCGCCTTACGGTGAGATACTTGAAGGCGGTTCGGTATCCCGACTTGATTACGAAGGTAAAGAATTTGATTCAGTTGTCGGAGACTATGATTTCCATTTCAGGAAATTTAATCCTTCATGGGGAGTATTTACTCAGCCAGATACACTTATTCAGAATGTCTATGATCCTCAATCATTAAATCATTACATGTTTGAAAGAGGTAATCCTTACAAATATCAAGATAAAGATGGACACGCTTTTCTTTTAGATGATGGGGCGATATTATCAGCCATCGCTATTGCTGTTATTTCAGGCGTTGCAATTTATTTAGTCGCAAATTTGGTAGTTTGGACGATAGATAGTATACCTCCCAAAATTTGGAATGATTTAGAATCATCATTTAAATCTTCATTGAAAGCACAATCGTTGAGTAGCGACCTAAAAAAGGGTTATGACATAAGTAACAATATTATTAAAGGAGAAATAAGAGGTGCTGCAAAAGAGGCTACTTCATTAATAATTGACAAAGCGTTTGGCAATTACTTAACATCAAAATTCATTGATACTAAATATGAGGATTTGTATGGATCTACAGGTTCTATTGGAACGTTGGTAGGTGAAACGGTATTTGGAAAAGGGAAAACATATGTGACTGTAAAACACTCACATATATGTACAATATCTGTTCCGAAAGATGGCTACTTTATAAACGGTAAAGAAGTGACTGAGTCGGAATACTTTACTAAATTGAATAAAGCAAGAGAGAAAGCTAAGAATTAATCAATATTTGCATTCGATAATATGGAAAAATATTTGTTTTATACTGGACTTTGGATGATACAACAAGCAGCTGTCAATTATAATCTACTTTGGTTTAAAATACTGCTAAATAAAGATTACTATTTAAAAAATGGAATTATCAATAAAGAAAATATTTCACGTAATTATGTACATTTCTTTTGGTATTTAGGATTAATTGCTCCGATTGCAATTTTTTCATATCTCTATACTCTTGTTTTGAATGTCGGTTTAACTTTTACTATGATTACAATACTACTATCTATTACGATTTATCTATTGCCAAATAATATGATCATATCATTTCAAGAAGGCACAAAAATGCCTGTATTCAAATTTAAAAATAGAGTATACATAATTTATGATTCGGTGTTTAATGTTTTCTTAGGTGTTGTTCTACTGCTATTATATTCCTTACTTATGGTGATAAATTGAAAACAAAAATAGTCTATTTTAAGAATAAATTGCCTGACAAAATGGATTTTGTGTTAAAGACTGCATCCGGGAATTTTGAAATATCAGATAAATTTATGCATATTAAATCTAAATCGGATAGCATTAATATTGCAATTTCTAGTATTCAGAAAGTCGAACTTGTCAAATTTGGATACTCTACATTAATAAATCTTAGCACATCAGAAATAGGTAACATATTTATTTTAATTCCACGTATAAACATTGCAAACCTTTTTGTCATTAGTAATTACATAAAAACAAAAGAGCTTTACAATAAAATTAAGTCTAACCTGGAAAAATGATGTGAGTTTTTTTCTTTGAATCAAACAACATTAATTAAGATAAAATGTCTGCGCGAAATATTTTTGGAGGTAACAATTTATGCGGAAAAATGATGAGTTGCAAGTAAAAAAGACAATATGGAAAGATAACATTTGGCCTGATGTTACGTTCTTTATGATTACACTCGGTTTAGCAGCTGTTTTTTTATTGAACTATGGAATAATCAGCTAATAACTATTACTAAGGGTATTTACTTAATAATATTTATATTTATGATTTATAATGCCTTTATATTCTCGTTAAGAAAGCATGTTAAGATTAATAGTACAAGTATTATTATGTCAAATATTACTAATAAGGGCCATCTTTCATACATACCTAAAAAACCTGCAAACATAGAATTCAAACAAATAAGTCAGATTGAACTAATTAATGGATTAACAGGGAAAGGCAAATCAGGGATTTTATTCCTCAATAAATTCATAAGAATAAAGTCAAGCAGTAAGACTTATTTATGTAGAATATATGATACAAAAGGATTTGTATCAGCATTACAGAAAGTTGGAATTGATAATAAAATTACTATTAAATAAAATGTGACTTTCTTGATATCTCACCTTGAAATTCCGAAATCGGCAAACATCATACCTATTAGAAGACTATTCATTTCTCAGTTCTGCATTTTCCTCATCATGTCATTACCAATTTGTTTTGCACAAGAGCTTAATCTAATCTACGATGCTAACGGTAACCTGATCACCGGTGACGGCAAATACAGAGAATACAATTCATTAAACCAACTTTGCCGAGTATATAACGGTTCTGACGATTCAGGCGATTTGTTACAGGAATATGTCTATGATCCTGTAGAAGAACGTATCCTAATCAAGAAAACATTCAATCCTGATCTGTCTGTAAAAGAGAAAGTCATCTACATATCACAGAATTTCATTCAGGTTCAAAACGATTCAGGTACTTATAATATCACTTACGTATATCATGAAGGTCAGTTAGTTGCTCAGGAAATCAACGGGGTTAAACATTTCATTCACGGTGATCATTTAGGTTCGTCTACTGTCGTGACTGATTCGAATGGAACTGTTGTTGAGAATACTTCGTATTCGCCTTATGGCGAGATACTTGAAGGCGGTTCAGTTTCGAGACTTGATTATGAAGGGAAAGAGTTCGATTCAGTAGTCGGAGATTATGATTTTCATTTCAGGAAATTCAATCCTTCCTGGGGAGTTTTTACACAACCTGACACTTTGATTCAGAACGTATATGATCCGCAGTTCCTGAACAGATACATGTTTGAAAGAGGTAATCCCTACAAATACGAAGATAAAGATGGGCATTATGTTCAAATTGTGGGCTTGGGTTTAATTGTAGCTGCTATTGCCGGAGCTGTATTAGTGCAATCGTTGGCTAATGCTATTATGATCTCTGCTGACGCTGGTAGTAAAAGCCTTCCACCTGAAATTGATGTAAAAGAAATTTATGAACAGGCCTTAGCAATTGTGAAGGGTAAGGAGTATGGGAATTATGGGAATGCAATCTATGATGCTGCAAATAGTATGTATGAATATACTCAGAATCATGATGTAAAAAATATTCACCAAACAGCAAAAGTTATGATAGCTACAGTTATTGATTACAGTATTGGAAAAAGTGTTCCCTATATGTCATTAGCCAACCCTGAACAGTCATTCGGGAATGCTGTCGCTTCTTTATTACCAGAAAAAGTAACATCTAGTTCAGTTCGCTTCATTCAAAACACTATTAAAAAGGTTTTACCGAAAATTAAATCAAATGATGCTAATGCTCCTTACACATCTTCAGAAACATCCTTTTTGGAATTAGCAAGTTTTGCAATTTGCAGTGATAAAACTTAGGGGTGATTAAGTTTGATGTTATACAATATTCTATATTCTGCCAGCATATCACTATTTGAATTATCACTAGTTAGTTCTATGATTTACATGGAAAAAGCTAATAAGAATGAAGAATATTTCAAAAAAGTGGGAGTTATTAGACAGAAAATATTACAAGATGATTTTCGATTAGTTAGCATCATGTCGGGAATTTTAGCATGCATTTCATTCTATTATCTCAAGCCACTAGATACTTATTATCTTCTATTGTGTATAGCAACTATAACAATGGGTGCAATAATTATTTTGTTAATTTCGAAAAGCGAATACAAGTCACTCGCGACAACTGGTCGTATTCCGTGGGTGAGTTTCAAAAAATGGTATTTAAATTTAATTTCTCCAATTGCCTTTTTTATATTGTCAGGAATGTGCTTCATAGTAGCGTCTGCAAGTTATCAAATTTGATAGTGTAAAGTCTGTAAGAGCTTAAAAAAAAATTAATGTCAAATAATTAAATTCTACTTGTAGTTTTTAGCCACGCCTCTACAATTCTAACTGTTGCATCTGACGGGTCTTTATTATTATACAACCGAATATCTGCTATCGAATACTTGCGGTCTTCATCTATTGAAATGCCGATTGTAGCTCGTTCAGGCTTGCATATTTTGTAAATGTAAAAATTTCCATCCTTTATTTCCCGGCAATACAGTGCGGCACAATGATCCATCTCAAACCCTTCATTGAACAGTTCATCTACGGTCCTGATTGGAATAATATTATCAGTTCCCGGAATTGGAGGCGGACCAAACGGCATATCTATTCTGTGACCTGCTTTATTATTTAACAAAGCATAATAAAATCTATTAAGCGAAGCATAAGTCGGGCATTTTCGCATTGTTCTTATATACTCATCTTCATGATTGCGATAGAACTCCTTTAAGACCTGATGAATATCACCCGTAACTGATACCATATTATTCTCATATGAGGACCATAATACTTCATCCATTCTCTCTTTAACGTGTTTGCCGTACCTCTTTTCAATGTGCCGTCTGTAATAGGAACAAGAGAGTAGAGACCAGTTCGAATAAAGAGAATCAAGTAATATTTCATCTACATGCTCAAGGCTTACATATTTCAAATTCTCAAGCACCATCGGGTTAGAAATCAGAAGATTAACCTTATGCAATTGTTTTCTTGAAATCTTACCAAATTTTATTTTCGTGATGAACTTCACTTCAGATTGAGTTCCATGTCCACCAACAATTTCTGAAATTTTCCGCCGGGGTAATCCTACAAGTTTTTTGAGCTCAGAAGAAGGTGTGTACGCAACCTTTGCATATGTGAGCATATAAGCAAGTACCGGTGCATCTCTTGCGATATCATACAATTTTGGAGCGCGATGTAATCCGACTAACATGGTAATTTTAAGATCATCTGATTTCGCAGCAATCTCATGATATTCTGACGGTATCCGGTTTAGAATTATTGCAAGATTACAAAGTGAATCTGCACTATCATCAATCCTGTCAAAGAGCGCATCCGGGTTAGTATTCAGGTGTGACCAACCAGCAGGTGAATTTTGATTCCTTCGTTCAAATTCAAGCCTTGTTCCATCATAATACAGCCTGCAATCAGGTGAGTATTCGTCTTCTTTATACAAAGGGATAGTAATTATATCATCTAAGGTCTTTGGCATTGGCTATCGCGTCTTATGGTCCTGATAGCATTCTACAGACGAACTAGTCTTATAACTTCTAAAACAGGATATTTCTCATGAAGGATTCACATGCATACTTGAAAAATGTATCCCAATTGTATCCCACTTTCTAAATATTCCTGAATGGCATTTTTCCTATTTTGTAACTTGAAAAACTATTTGATAGGAGAGGTTGAATATGTTAACAAGATTGCTCATTTGCATTTTATTGGCTATTTCCGTATTGTATGCCGGAACCATATCGCAGTCGAAACCTAAAATTGAAGGTAAAACAGTATCTGTAAAGGTTGCATACTCATTGCCTGAAGGAGAAACAGGAACACTTGTCCTGTATGGGCGATACAATGCCGATTTTGACACCTGGGCGGAGACTGTCATTGCTGAGTCACCCATTGTTGGGTCAGGAACGACTGAATTATCAGGACAGTTCTGCAAGCAGACTCAACACGGGTTTAAATGCTACAATGAAGATTTTATAGTGCGACTGGAGAAAAAATGAAAATCATATCATATATCGGAGCCTTGCTTATCATATGTCTGAGTATGTTTGTGAATGCACAGACGCGTTCATTAAATATTCAGTTCTATGACAGTATGCAAAGCGAAAATCTAAAGCTTGATGCAATAGTAATAAATGATGGATTTGTCAAAGGTGATGTGACATTAAACGAAATAAAGACATATCAAGTAAAAGAAGGCTTGAATGTTATTTGTGCGAGGTACAACTCGCAACCACAGTTTCGTTGTGGCAATGCAATCAAATGGGGTATTCACAAGATCAATGTAACTAGTGATGACCAATTGTTCAAGTTCTCAATAGATCAGGAGTATTGTATTTTTCTTTCCGGGTCTGTAGGGTTGAAATTATCGAGCGGTGTAAATAATGGGAATGTTAACTTGTCGGAAGAGGTAAAACTATTTGCGATCTCCAATGACTTACAGAAAATAGATTATGTAGTAAAATGGAAATACTATTATGAAAACACCCGAAACAAATTATTCCCATATTTAGAGCTACGACATAAATTAGAAGTTAATGGTCGTTCTGGTAATCCTGAAAATGTGCCAGCATATGAAGATGAAAATATAGTGATTGAGAAAATTTTTCATACTACTTGCAATAACTGCTTTTTGATGTACTGGCACCCTAAAGGTAAATACAATCCGTTTTCATGGTCGGAAACTGCAAACACTAAATTGCAGACGATACAATCAGAGTCATGGTGATAGTGATTTTATCCTCTATCCTTTAGCAATACTTCTGATTAAGATATCAAGCTGTTTTTCCTCGAAATAGCTTAGTGTGCTCTTGATCATTTCTGATTTTAGGAACAGCGTGTCTCGAAACATCTCTTTGTCTTCGAGCACTTTTTGTTTTTCTATATCGAGTATAGATTTCTGCCAAAGTGACGCCATCTTCTGAAGTTCTGTATCTCGTGCGATCAAATCAGGTCCGCCCATCTCAAGCAGCCTGCAATCACAAAAGACTATAAGTTCCTCAAGTGACCATAACGTCCGGTCTCTTATTTCTCGTCGTTTATCGATCAGCTTATTTAGCAGTTCAAGCCGTTTTCGCTCAACATTCGAACCTAAACCGGTCATATCCGGATTTAAGTATTCTGTCTTTGGAAAAAGAACATCTACACCATAATTCGGTTGGGTGATATCACGATCGATTAGCAGTTGTTCAAAATCGGTTCTTTTTGTGCTTTAATCTCGTGCCATAACTTCGGGATTTCCTGCCGATTTTCACGTACCCACTGCCGTCCTCAGTCGGAACATACCCTGGCAGGTAATAATCACTAAACTGTATTTTGACTTTCTTCTGGTGTTTTTTTCGCAGACTTGTTGCGTGTTTGACTCGTAGTACCTCACAACATGCAGTACAATATTCTGCACAGTGATATTCTGTCTCCACAATATATTGTGCATAAGGATAGTTTTCACTATCATTATCCTGCATTTTAGTGCCGCACAGCACGCATTTTTTACATTGCTTTTTTCCCATCGTATCACCCGAAAAACCATGATTAAGGCGTTGTTATAAACGACCTTACAGGATATTTCATAGAAAATCGGTTGGACACGGCCGGGCTTGCAATTTATCTTATATTAGGGATTTTGTTTTCACTACGATATTTAAATATTATGCGAGCCAATCTTTATCTAATCAAGTGTATAGTCTTATTAATAGCAGGATTAACAAGCTACTCCAATGCCCTAAGAACATTTGATTCATGGGAAGAGCTTGATAAATACATGGAAGATAAGTACGCAAAATCGGATACATTGCCTCCCTTTCGGGTCAATATTCTGCTCTTCTCAGAATATGATAGCTTAAAAGCTGAGCATGTAACCGGTTTATACTTGCAAGCTGATGACTTAAATGATTCATTAAAAGAAATCGCAAAAAACGCATGCAAAACCATCTTTAGTATTCCTAAATATTTGTCTGCAATGGATACTACATTTTCGCATAGAGTAAAGAAGAATTTCCCCCATTATCTCTTTGCAGATTCCGTAAGTTTGTATTGTATGCCACAACATTGGTTTACAAGAGATTTTGCAAATATAATTTACATAAATATAAAAAGGAATATTGCTGCAAGTAAAAAATTCAAATTACCTGCATACAGCATACATCTGATTTATGCACCCTCAACAAAAGATCCATTCAATAGCAGAGCAATTAAGTTCGAATCCTATGATGATTATTTAGGAGATATAGCTAGTTGTTTACAAGAGGCATTAAAGGAACTTATTTTTGAGACGGACAAATTCATTGCGGTGTCGAGGTCTGAAGACCAAATAATTCAAGCTTTAGCGTTCTCAAATACATACAAATCTGACTCATGCGATTCATGCTATGATAGTACTCAAACTTTCAGAATACAAATATTATCCTTAAAAAAATCATATAATATGTCAGATAAGATCCGTGCTGGAGACTATGGGTATTTTATCTCGACAAGAAACAAGCTTGTGCCACGGGTACTTGACTATGGATATGATCCAATTTGTATGCCCTCAAAATGTAGAGCCTCAACTCCTAAGAATAATAAGTTAAGCTATCGAATATGTAAAGATGTACTTACTACAATTATGAAAGACGTAGACAAAGCGTTTGAAAAAATCGATATAGGGGAAAATGATTCTTCTGTTAATTTAGATAATTATGAAAATTTCCAAATGCTGATTCTTCCAACGGGTAATCCTTCTCAGCATTTGTTGAATAAAAATAGCGCATTGGTAACAGCTCGCATATTTAATGACAAGATGGAAAATGAGAATGTGGATCAGAAATCATTCTCTATCCCAGTAAATGGAAAAAAGTTTTATTCTATGGTCAGCAGATCAATTGAACTTTTCAAAGGGTCAGAAACCAACAGCTACAAGTATTATATAATTGTAATAATAGCAGTCCTGAGTATCGTACCAGTAGCATATGTGATATTGCTCAAAAGAAAGAAACATAAGACAAATCCAAACACAGTCTCCGAAATTAGTGCTCCCACACCATTATGTAATGTATGGCCATTTATAGAACCAGACACAAATATGGCAGATTTTCTCTTTTCCAAAGAGCATGAAAATTTTTTAGCTATAGACTATATTGAGGAAAAATGTATTGTGTTTTGGGACATAAACCTTTTAAAACGAGATTTCAACAATCTTCCAGAAGATAGGACTTTATTGCGGCAGAATTATTCATTTTCTTTTTCAGATAGATATTACCCTTTTCTATCTTTTTGCCTAAGCATTCGAAAAGAACAGGTACTTAACTACATTCTTTTAGAAAAATACAAGAAAAAGTGTGATGCAGATTTCATTAACGCTTTTAAGAAAGCACTATGCACTAAAATCGGCAAGTTGTATGGCTTACAAATTGCAGAGGCCAGGGATAAAAAAGTATTTGAAAGACTATTTAAAGGTACCTTTTCAAATAGAATATCGTTTGAAATATCCCGAAACGACATTTTTATAATAGAAGATCATACAAATCCTTAGAATTTGATGCATTCTTTTTCATGTATTTCAATGCTTCAAAAGGAACTTGATTCTTTGAAGGGTTATTAGATATAATGTTCTTACTTGAGTACAAGTCACTAAATAAAAATCTGTTCACTTTAATTTGTTGATCAGTATGCCTTTCATCAGGCAAAAAAAACTCTTCAACTATGGTTTCCCGCATGTTTAATGTCCCTCTAATCTCTGAACCCAGCAAATTGACCGATCCCTCAATAATCGTCCCAGATAAATTTAAATTGTTAATATAGGATTGAGGTAAAGAAAGATTTCCTGTAATCCTCATATTATCCAAATTTAAAGTGCCATCAATGGTAGTGAAGCCTAAGCTAACATCACCTTTCACAAATCCTCCAGATAGAGACAAATCTTTTGATACATATATACCATGGCCGGAAATTCCAGAAGGAAAGAATGCCTCCTTCAATGAGATCGATTCCGAGCTTAGTGGCAACTCTATTCCATAATCCGATGGACGTCTATAGTACTTATCTTCATCAATAACTCTTTGCATCACTACTATCTGGTGATGATTATTTAAAAACTTTTCGGTTATACCTCCTTTTTTACCGCCTTCTTTTAAGTACGTACCACAGGCTTGCAATAACCCCATCGGAAATAAATTGCCTATTAAGTGTATAACAGGTCAATTGGCATTCGCTGGCAAACACTGGCAACAGCTGGATATGCTTGGCATTAATTCCCAGTTTAGTTTTAACAGTAATTCTAAACCAAGGTGCTATAATGTCAAAGCTCAACCATATTTTGGAACAGATTTTAGGCCTCTCTAAGGCTGAGCAACTGTCATTAGCACATAAACTACTTGATTTGATTTCAAATTCAACTATTGTAGAAAAAGGCAAGTCAGTTAGCTTTGAAGATCCACCCTTCTGCTTTTTTAAAGAAAAACCGACCGACTTTCGTGTCACTCAGTTTCTTTTACTGATTTGGTCAGAAAAATCACCATTAGAAGCTAACCATGATGAAATAGCATTTAGGCTAAATATCTCATTGGATCGCTTAAGACATCTATTTCCCGAAAATGTTGGATTGTCCTTTAAAGAATGTCTTAAGAGGATTGCAATGGAAAAGTGCAAAATTCAGATGGTGCAATCAAATGAAAATATCACCAGCATAGCTCTGGATCATGGATTTGAAAACCCATCCTCTTTTACTCGCACATTTAAAAGATTCTTCGAAGCTGGTCCGAGGGAATATAAGAATATGTGCGATTCTGGTTAGAACCGCCAGTTAGAGCAAGTATTAGCCAAAACAAACCAATGATGCAAAGACTCCAATTTTCAATTTAGGTATCTTGAGAATAGATAAGAATTGGCCAATTCTTCAAAAAAAATTAATTCAAGGAGTGAAAAATGAGACCCAAAAAACTTTTGCCGATCATCGGCGTCCTTTCTCTGTTGTCTGTGTTTCTTATGATTCGGTCCTGTTCTGAGACGAAAAAGCACAAGACTGTCGTAAGTCAGAAGGAACAGACAATTCAAACACTCGAAAGCCAAAAGAGGAATCTGGCAAACCTTATTCAGGAGACCGAACAAAGATATCGTGCTGATTCTATCAAGGCGGATGCGATTATCAGGGGTCTTGAGCTTGATATCAAGAGTAGCGATGATGTTATTGAAAAACTGAGCAAAGAGTCTCAAAACCTTAAAAAATCTGTCGCTTTTTACAAAGCTCAGACTGAGGAGCTGAAATCAAAGTTGTTCCAAACCGAACGCGAGATCAAAAGACTCAAAGAAGACCGAACCAACTTTGTGGCGAATGCCCGGGAAGATATTGGGAAGAGGGAAGAAGTCATCCAAGCAACCGGTCAGCTGAACCAGGAGCTTGAATCGAGACTTGATGAAGCAAAGAAGGTCGTCGCTCCTGGTCTGGGAATGATATTCTCAGCCACATGGGGTGGTCCTGAATTTATTGACGGGTACAGTGTTGTACGACCATATCTTAACCGTTCTGATTCAAAGCTCATTCAGAAGCTTTATTCTGGCAAGGAATATGAGAACCTCAGGAAAGTGGCGAGGAAACTGGCTTTGGACCCGGAAGCTTTGTATCAGTTCTGTCGTGCAAGAGGAATTGATTGTCATTCAATTACAGAGAACAAATGTAAAGAATCTATTAATCAGTTCCTTAAACATGATTTCAAGGTATGGGGTACCCAGTTGTTTTCTATTAGCCCACAAAAACTTGATAGAGTAGTAACTATTTCACGAGACCGATTCAATCTCAACTAAAGGAGAATACAAAATGGAAAACACACAAATGGTGCTTACTGCTGTGGCGCTTAAAGCCCATTCCTATGCTAAGGACACAATGATAAATGCTCTGGGTACAATGCTTCTTGAAAAGGAAATCAAGATTGAAGAATGGGAGGCATCAAAACGGGCTGGCGTAACAATCTCAATCAATCACGGAAATTCTGTTGAGACATTGACATGGGAAATCAAGCCAACAAAAAAGTAAATCCGTTTGGGAATCCATCTGGATTCTTTCAGATTCTGATCCGGGAGATTCTGGCAAACCGACAGGAGTTAAAATATGTCGAATCATCATGGATTCGGGAAATCAAATTTGAGATGAAGGAATCAGGCAAAATGAGCCTAATCATTATCGGCATTGAGATTCCCGTCGGAACCAGAACTCCTTTTAACTTCGAAGATGCAGATATTCATACGGAGGTTACACATGGAAGAACAAAAAAACACAAAATCTTCATCAGAATCAGGCTCTGATAAATTTAATGTCAGGGTAATTAAACAGGATAACGGTTCAAAAACGTATAAGGAATTCGCGTTTGGAAATATGGAAATGACGGGCACAGTAGTAAATGTGATACAGCTTGAAAACAGACTGCTCAACAATATTCTTGAGTATGGCAAGTTTTTGGATCTTTTGAATGAGTATTACCTGTATCTGGATTTTGGATTTTCTTCCTTTGAAGAATTGCTCCAAAGGAAGCTATTCTATCCAAATATTTGTTTTCTTGCTCATGCCTTATACTGTTATGTAAGAGACACAAAGAAGAATTTCAAAGAAGAAACAGCTTTGAACTGTCATCCCAATCAGTGCTCGGAGTGTGGTTTTCCAGAAATGATTCCACAAGAGGGCTGCATTTACTGTCCAGTTTGCGGGTATTCTAAAAAAACCGAGTAGAAATGCATAGGAAAATTTCACATTCACCAGTTATTAACAGTAGAGAAAGTAATGATCTAAAGCAAGCAGATTATGAAAGCAAAAAGGACAGATTTTCAGGTTAAAAATACCGGGATAAACCAGATAACCGATGTGCACCATTCGGCATACACGAACTTGTTGTCTGTCCTTTTTGAAAACTATATCGAGATAATGAATTCGGGAATAGATTTAGATGCAGAGCCTACAACAGATAGTCCAACCTTATGTCCGCGTATCGAGCGAGAAGCAGGAAACCTACAGTCCTGATGCTCAGAAAGATATTGCCGTTTCTTGGTGCAACAGAAACGGGTATAAATGTCTTGATGCATTAGTTGAGACCGGTTCTGGTGAGAGTATTGAAAATCGACCGGGTATCTTGCGTGCTTTAGAGGGTGCACGAGCACATCTATTCGATTATCTGTTTGTGATAGAAACATCACGTATAGCAAGAAAGATGTCTGATGCAATTCAGATTATTGATCTGTTTCGCGCCCAGGGAATTAAAGTAGCTACACCCTACAAAATATTTGACTTTACTAACTATAACGATTCTTTCATGGCGCATATAACAAGCGCTATTGATGAGCTTGAAAGGCAAAGAATTCGGGAACGATCGGAAAGAGGTAGAAGAAAAGCTGCCCAATCAGGCTATTTTATTGGTCAGCAGCTGCCATATGGATGGACAACAAAAAAAATTGAGCCCGAAAATGGTGGTAGGTCGTATACTGTAATCGTTAAGGATGAAAAAGAGTTTGAAGGGTTACTGAAAATCATAGAATTTGCAGAAAAAGGGTATTCTTCTCGTGAAATAGCAACAGAAATGACTAATCTTGGATACCCTACAAAAACTAATGAAAAACGATGGAACCAAGCTAGTATTAGCCAGCTATTAAAATGTTCTTGGCTTCATGGGGTAGCTTATACATTTACAAAGACATCATTCAAGCACGAAGGTAAAAGAATCTATGTACCGCAATCAGAAGAGAATTGGATTACTCACGATGTCCCCGCAGCCATATCATTAGAAAGATTTGAAGCGATCCAAAAGATGGTCAAGAGCAGAACATTAAATAGCAAGCACCAAACGTTTTATGAGTACTTGTTTGCTGACTTACTTACATGTGGTAATTGTCACGAAGAAGCAGAGAAGCGAAATGAATTGCATCGATCAACCAGAATCGGCCACCGGACGGACTGGTACGTAAACAACAATACCAACACAAGAGAACCCAGATACCCTTATTATGTATGTGTAGGCAGAGCAAGACATATTCGTGACTGGAAGTGCGATCTTCCTCAAATACGTGCGACTACACTCGATGAGAAGCTTTGGCAAGAAACCGTGAAAATCATTTCTAACCCGAATATTATATATGATGCAGTGGTCTATAGCAGAAAAGATACTATTGAAAAAAACAGAGAAATTGAAGCGCAGGTCGAGAAGAAGCATGCTGAAATCGCAGCCTGTGAAAAAGCAAAGATGACAGCTAAGAAAAAATTTCTTGCGTCAGAAAACCTGACAGATGATGACTTGAAAGATATGCTCAAGGAACAAGATGACGAAATAAGGAAATTGGAAAGCGCAATCGAAAAACTGAAAAACTCTGCAATTGCAGACCCGAAAGAATCAGTCGATAAGAAAGCTCTCGAACAGGTTTGTCACGAGCTCGCAAAAAGTATTGTGAAGTATGATTTTAAAATGAAGAGAAAAGTAGTCGAAGCATTATATGAAGATATCGTTATAGATAAAGAGTGGCACATTACGCTTCATGGGCGTATTCCGCTTTATCCTGAAGGTATTGATGCTCTACACAGTGAACTTCCAGAATCCACACAGCACCTGACGTCCGCATCTTTTCCAGGACATTCTTGTTGAACTCCGGGAGCTCATCGAGGAAAAGAACCCCGTGGTGACTCAGGCTGACCTCGCCGGGACGAGGGTATGACCCGCCGCCGATTAAACCTGCATCGGAGATCGTGTGGTGCGGTGAGCGGAAGGGGCGGGTAGCCATAAGCGGTGTTGAGCT
>OBJA01000133.1_pt1 | contig 74461 bp, 64 predicted proteins | sample 1519751 | NCBI WGS metagenome assembly OBJA01 (sample SAMEA3881238, study PRJEB22517) | soil metagenome | biome: lake sediment; feature: soda lake sediment; material: sediment, water from around vicinity | place: India | collected 2013-12-23 | depth 3 m | reverse complement strand
TATCAAGATTCGTCTTTTACTTCTTTAACAGGTAATACAATTTTGATTGGATCCTTTTTATATTCTTTAATAAAAGTAATAACTAAAACATAGATGACATAAATTGATGCAGCATAAATAACCCAATCATAAATGGTTGTAAATCGATGGAACTCATCCACAAAGAGACCAATCGCATTTAAAGGTTGATTGATGACATATGAGAGCAAAATAGCCATAGCGCCTAATGTGCTACCAAAGACGACTAAAATAAAGGCTGTTATCACATAAAGAATCGTCGTGTTAAATCCAAAACAAAAATAACTAAATACACTAAAAACCAATAATGCAAACCAGATAGGCTTGATATCGATTGCTATTTTCTCTTTAAAGTCAAACGCATATGATACAATCATCATCAATAAATATGCACAGACAATGGCTGAGAGAATATGATGAATGGTTATGGTTATTTGGAAGTTCTCAAAGAAAAAATGATATGACAAAAGTGCACGAAGGAGACTTCTTAAACCATTTGCAAATAAAACAACTAACAAAATAAGATGTGCAGCTATATATTTGCTCTTTAGCACCATAATCAATGTTGCAAACAAGATCAGTGAAATAGGTAGTAATGCTTCAAAAAAACTAAGTATCGCAGATTGACCATCTAATGCAACAATCAAGGCATAAATACCTATCACACCTAAAATAATAATCTGAAACTCTTCACGAACAATGTTTTTAAACCGCTTTAAAAAACTAATCATATGAAGATCACCTCGTTTCTATTTATTTCTATTTTATTACATTTTAAGTGTATTTTGACTGTTTAATTGAATTTTCATACAAAAAAAGCTCAAATTGGGCTTTTTAAAACTTTTTTTGCAACAGTGCTTTAAGTGCTCCATAGATGAGATAAAAAGCAAACAATGTAAATAAGAAATAACTAAGCGGTTGTTCTAATAAGGTATTATTTGACACATGATTGATGAATGTAAATGGGACATCGATAACACCTGCTAACAGTAATAAGACTGCAAAAAATTCACTACCAAACATGAGTGCAATCACTGGGGGAATAATTTTAAGGACAGCTACTGAAAATCCAGATCTAAAATAGAAAAATAGAAATGCTATAACTGCTGAAGTAATCACATCAGATTTACCAAGTTTACCATTAAATTGACCATCAAAGAGATAAGATAAGACATAAAGTACTAAATATGCAAAAACAATAAAAGATAAAACCATATTCAGTGTAATGGAAAGATTAAATGACATAGTATCAAAACTAAATGAACTTACTGCATTAATGAAACCTGAACCTGACTCGCGATACACAGCAAGTAAAAGAATTAAATGGGCAGGTAACAGTTTTCCTTGAAAAGCAAAACCAAGCACGACAATTAAAACCAATAAGAGAGGAACAAAACCTGTTAATAACGGTAGTACATCAAGACGTTGATAACTCACATAAAGCGCAACTAGCGATAAAACAACGATAATCATTTGTGCGCCTTGTGTTGACATTTTCTTTCTAAAACTCTTAATCCATTGCATCATAAAAAACCACTCCTTCTTGCATCATTGTATCAAGGATGCTTTTTTGATTCAAAAGATGTGCAACAAAAAAGCACTCTTATGTGGAGTGCTTAAGTCCAAACTCAGGATAACTATGATGAAACTGTACTTTGACCATTAATAATGATTCAACCTCATTTAAAATTTGGTATAAAATAGCACGTATCTCAAACTCTTCACGTGTTTCGGGTAACGTTGCATCTTTATAACGTTGTTGGATTAAATCAAGATTTTTCAATTGCTTAAATGCTTTGTTATATATGCCGATATCATAAGATAAATCGAGAACAAATGCAGAAATTTCTAAAGCATATGGATGAAGTTTTTTTATTTTTAAAGCTTGTTGGTACATGTGCCTAATGTATGAATTTTGTTCTTTTCTCATGTGAAGATAAGCTAGGTAGCTATGATCATTTTGAAACAGCATATCTTTATCAACAAGTTCAACAATGTCAATCGTTTTTTGAATTTTTTGATCAATCGCTATGAAATGTTTATAATACTCTTCATTATATGCAGGATCTTTTAATAATAAATGAAGCATAAATAAGTGATCTCTAACGAGTTGATCAATCGACTCAACATGATTGTTCAGTTCTTTTTCAGATGATGTTGGATATAAGATGTTAAAAATGGTTGCTACACCAATCGCTGTTAAGATAAGATAAAATTCATTTAATAATAATGTTTCAGAAAAGGAACCTTCTTGATAAAGATGAAGGACTAAAACGAGTGATGGAACGATACCTTCAGCAATTCTAAACACAAATGAGCTGTAACTAAACAAAAAAACAAACATCACAAACACATAAAATTGGTACCCAAACCCAATAAACATGATGGTTGCTAAAATTAACGCAAAGATACCATCAATCATCCGTTTCGCTGAAAAAATGAGTGAATCTCGTTTGGTTAAATGAATCGATAAAATCGCTATAATACCTGCTGTCATATAATAATCAAGTCGAAAAAGATAGGCAAGCAAGCTTGCGATTACCCCAACTAATGTCATCTTGATTGTCGTATGAAATAGGCGCATAGACTACCTCATTTTTTTAACATACTTTTATAAAAATCGTAATACCGATGAATGTCTGATAAGTCGAATGGTTTTTCCTTTTTGATGATCTTTTGCTTCAACACCTCAACTTGCCCTTTTAAGATGTCTTGGATGTCATCAGGATAAGACATGGTATCTTGATGATGTGCGTACTCTTTTTCATCAAGTAAAACGTATTTCCCATCTGGAAAAACTTTAATGTCCAAATCATAATCAATGTACTTAATGGCTTCACCATCATACAAATATGGACTTGACATGTTGCAGTAGAAATAAATACCGTCTGGTTTCAACATACCAATGATGTTAAACCAAAAATCATTGTAGAAATAGCATATCGCTGGCTCTCGTGTTTGCCAACTTCTACCGTCACATTCAATCACCTTTGTACGGTAGTTTGCCGTCACCAAGACATGTTGGTCTTGATGGAGGACGACTGCCTTTTTCCATATACGATGTAGCTTCTTGTTATGCTTGTAACTATGGATGGGCACATTCATTCCTGTTGATAGTTTCATAAAATCACCCCAAATGATGTTTTTATTATATCATGTATTTTATTTTCAAGAAAACATATGAATAAGAATATAGATAATCTTGTCTTTTGCTTCTAAATTGTTTATGATAGGGGTGAGGTGTTTTATGAAAGAAATGACATTTAAGTCGCAAAAAGAGCTTCATGAATGGTTTCTAAGAAATCATCATCATGAACCTATATGGATTATTTTTGACAAGCGAAATGTAAAAGATAAGCTTACACAAGAACAAGCACTTGATGAGGCTTTATGTTTTGGTTGGATTGATGGTTTGGTCAAACGTATTGATGATTATTTCTTCAAGAAGTATTTTGCTATGCGAAGAGAGAAAAGCATCTGGTCAACAAAAAATAAGCGTTCAATTGAAAGGCTCATTAAAGATAATCGGATGACTGAGCATGGCTATCGCATCATCAATATTGCAAAAGAAAATGGATGTTATAAACAAGGTGATCGTGATCCTGATGATTTTTCACTTGAAGCTTTTGATCAGTTGATTTCATTCTATCCTAAAGCTTATGTATTTTATAATTCATTAAGTTTGTCGTTAAGAAAAGCATATGCTATGCATTACTTTACAGCTAAAAAACAAGAGACAAGGCAAAGAAGATTAACAGACATCGTTAAACGTTTAGAAGATGGGCTTAAGCCAATGGAATAAAACAAAAAAACCTAGTTTTATGTCAATTAAGTCTTGACATGCTAATAGGTTTTTTTTTGATGTTAAGCTCGTTTTTTATTGATATACATATCTTGATCAGCAAGATTGATAAGTGTTTGAGGAGACATCGTTTCTTGATGTATGGTTGAAGAACCAAAGGATAACCCGAAGTGATATGGTGTTTCTTTTTCAGAAACATCAAGTTCATTGATTAACGCTTGCTTTTTCGTTTCATAATATGCATGGTCTTCTGTCTCTAAGATACACGCAAATTCATCTCCACCAATACGATAGCATATCCCTTTATCTTTAAAAATATCACTTATGATATAAAATGCTTTTTTAATGGCGCGATCTCCTTCGACATGACCATACTGATCATTGATTTTTTTAAGATTATCTAAATCAAAGATGACAAGCCTAAGATGTTTCTTCTTCTCTTCACTTTGATAAATCGCATCCAAATCTCTTTCAAAAGCCAAACGATTATTACCTTGTGTGACGTGGTCCATGAATGCTAATTTTTCATAAATTTCAGCTTCATAGCTAAGTTTTAATCGGGAAATCAAAAACTTAAAATAATTAACAAACATGCCAATCATTACAATTAATAAGCCTATCGAGAGATAGTTAGCTGTCGATTGAAAATCATTGAACATAAATGCAATGAGTTCTAAAGCAGCAAACACAACTAAAATGATGGTTGTTTTTAGAAACTTAAGTGCACGTTGATTTTGTGCTTTTTTAATATCAACGATGAGTAAAACCAATGCTGTGATAATCGATAACACAATGAAGATTTGCGTTACAAAAACAGTCTCAAAAAAATCAACAACACTAAAAAAATGTAGACATGTAATAACTATAAAATGAGTAATAAAAACATATTTAAATGGTTTTATAAAGGTTTTATTTAGCACCAACATGTAATTTTCAATGTACATCAAAACAGGTATCATGAACAATGGCAACGTTAAATATGCTAACGTTCCTATGAGAAGTTCACTTCCTGTAAAAAATTGAAGCATTCTTGATTCAGCAATAATCCATAAAGAAATGAGAAAAGAAAACAGACCTAAATGAATAAAACCCTTGTCTTGTTTTTTATCAATGAAAAAATTGCTAACCATCACTACAATTCCAATAATCAACATCATAAATCCTATCAATAGACGTAATCCATGAGTTCGAACAAGATATGTGTAATGCATCACTTCTGTTCCGTAGTAGACAGGATTAATCAGTCCAGACATATCTTGGTATGGTGATGAGAATGTTATGGATAAAACCTGTCCATCAATATGACGTGGTAGTTTAATAAAATGCCACATAGATGCATACGGTTGATCAATAGACTCACCATATATTTTTTGATAAACTATCGTATCATCAACCATGACAACTACATCTTGTAAAGATGATCGTATCATAAGTATTTGAGGTTCATGAAATGATTCATCTAATGTCTGAGTGATGGTGTATGCTTGTCCTTTGGGGACGTGGACATGTGTAGGTAAATCAATCATTTCATCTTGATATGTCCATCCATGATTTAAACTTAAAGGATCGCCAATCGTAATTTTTGAATCTTGATAATTGATAAAGTAGAAAGTGAAAAACACAATAACTGAAATGAACAATATCATATAAGGTTTTATGGTCTTCATGTGTTGCCTCCACGTTTTATCGTTTTATCATAAGATTATATAGGCTAATTATATCATATAAATCTTTCAAAAAAAATTCGCTAGAACTGGATGATAGACTTTTACTGTTAATCGTCTATACTGTTCAGCTTTATGCTTGGTAGTCAATTAAGTATTTCATATTCAGTTAGTTTTTGTTATAATATTTTCAAACCTTATTTTACTCAGGGGGACACATGGAAAAAATTAAGAAACCTAACGTATTCAAAAACAAGAATTTCAGTTTGTTATTTGCTGGTGTCATGGTATCTAATATTGCACACATTCTCTTTCATTTTGCGATTAGTTTATATATTCTAAGAATCGCAAATGTAGCTTATGGGCAAAGTCAAGCAGCATTGATTCAAGCACTATACTTAGCTTTAGCAGGAATTGTATTACTTTTATGTACACCATTTGGTGGTGTATTTGCAGACAAGCTAAACAAAGTAAAGTTGATGTATATCACCGACTATATTCGTGGGTTCACGATTGGTATTGTTGCTTTTATCATTCTTTATGTTCAACAAGCTAATATCGTTTTGTATGTGCTCTTTGCGATGAATTTTGTATTAAGTGTTAATTCTGCTTTATTTAATCCAGCAAGTGGTTCATTGCTTCGCTTTATTGTAAAAGATGACGAACTTCAACAAGCTTCAGCTTATTTGCAAGGGTCTTATAATTTTCAAAATATCATTGGTCTTATTTTAGGTGGTATTATCTTTGCAACATTAGGTATTTTCTGGGTTTTTGTCATCAATGGTTTCGGTTACTTATTTAGTGCTATTTCTGAAATGTTCATCAAATATGATCACAAAGTGCATGCTGATCAAGATGAGAAGCTAACATTATCCGATGTTTTTGTTGATATTAAATCAGGTGTTAAATATTTGTATAAAGAAAAAGCCATCTTATCAATTATTATCATGGCATTAGCCATTAACTTCTTCTTTAGTCCCATGTTCTCCAATGCAATCCCTTATTTCATCGAATTTGGGTTAGCATCTGAACCAACATTTTTGTTTGACACATTTATGAAACCTGAAACATGGTATTCTGTCATTTCGGTAGCTTTTTCTGTATCATCGATCATTATGGCACTTCGTTTATCATCTCAAAAGACAAAAGAAAAATATGGAAGACAGTTTAAAATGGCTATTTTAGCTGCAGTAATTACAACAACATTTCTCATATCCTTTATGATTGCTTATTACAATAAATATATAAACATTAATGTTGCTCTTATTGGATTGTTTATTACATTCTTTATAAATGGTTTAGCTGTTATGCGTTTTAATGTACCTATGAGCTTAATCATACAAAAAAATGTTGAACCTAAGCAACTAGGAAAAGTGACCTCTTTACTAACAGTATTGTCACAATCACTCATTCCTATCGGATCGATGATAGCTGGTATTATTATCTCTCAACTATCCATCACGATTTTTTATGTATATACATTAGTCGGCATATGGCTTGTTGTCTTGCTTTATTTAAGAAACAAATCATCAAACAATATTTAACGAATCTTATGCATCAAAAAAGGTGGAATCCACCTTTTTTTTTATGTTTGATCTAGTTGTTGGATAAATTGATCATAAATGGCAATCGTATGCTCAACGACTTTTGGACTAACCTTATCCAGTGTATCGTGTGGTGTATGATAAACGTTACTTCGTGATTGATTGGTCCATGGCATGCCAATGATGGTGGTCGCATGTACACCTTTTTTAGCTAACTCAGCAGCATCTGTTCCACCAGTTAGAAAAGCTAAAGGTTGTGTTTTAACAGATGCATTTACTGATTTTCCAATATCAACCAATTGTTCAGCTAATGCTTGATCAAGTTTTACAAAATTGTTTAAATCAGATGTTAAGAAAAAGAGTTCATTTTCGTCATAAAGGCAATCCATGTTTAACAAATATGTCTTTGTTTGTTTAAACATGTCTTCATGTTTCTTCGCATATGCTCTAGCTCCTCTTAAGCCTTCTTCTTCCGCATCAAAACTCATTAAAATAAGTTTTGTATGCTTAAGACCTTTTCCTTGATCTCTTAACTTTTTATAGTGTTTACCCAGTGATAATGCAATAGATGATGCAACAAGATTATCACCAGCTCCTGGTGCTGCTTTTTGTGAACTAAAGAACCACATTTGACCAACAAGTAAAGCTCCTAGTGAAACAAGTATTTTAACTGATAATGTTAAGATGACAATGTCTTGGATAAATACTAGGACAAGTGATAACAGGGTTAACATGATGACTAAAGCGATAGAACCTGTTGTTCTCAGATTATACAACTTAGGTTGATGGATGAAAAAATTAAACACATGTGCAGAATCATGATGTCCACTGATAATGACTTGTTGTTTAACTTCATCAGTTGGATGGATGACACCATAAACATTTTGTGCTTTCTTTTTTGGATATAGTTTATCGAGTAATGGTAAATAGAGAAAAAACTGTAAAGTTAAGATGAGCAATGAGATGATAGCTAATACAAATGCAATCAGTGGTTGATTTAACCATAATGAAATCATACCGAACATGTAACATAAAACAAGAATTCTTATCCAACCGAGAAATGCACCTTGGTAAACAAAAAAGGATTCCCGATGTGCTTCATCAGCAAAATCGTTTAGTTCATCATATAAGTCATCCCCTGTAGCAAGACATGAGGTTGTTCCAGCAAGTCTTGGTCCGTGTTTGTCAATGATGCTTTGTGTTCTTGAAAAGACATCATCAATCAGTGATTTCATATTCATAAGGTTACTCCTTAGCACTTTGATTTTTCTTTTATTTTACCATAAGATGATATAGTAAAGATAAGCTTTTTAAAGCATATACTGATATGTGCTTATTGTCTCAAAAGTGACATTAATATGACACGTATTTTTTAGTAGAAAAAACACTGGTTATTATGACAACATGAAAAATGCGTTTTATATCATCATAGAGCCATTTCCTTAACGTATTTATCATAATAAATTCTGTCAGTTTTTTAAACCTTAAAATGGTGCTAAAAAAATGTTTAAAAAAAATAAAAAAAAGTTATACACTTTTAAAAAATTGGTGCTATAATGTTCTCATGTAAAAATTTTAGAACATGAGGTATATGAGATGATTGATCAAACATTTGAAGCTCCTGATGGTTATGATGGTACCATGACAGATTCACTAGAAACAAATGCCGAAGGATTGGCAATTGAAAAAGCGATGGTGAACAAAAGTAAACCGTTTTATACAAATAAAAACTTTATTCATTATAGTGTTTTAATACTTGTTTTTGCCATAATTACGTTATTAACACCTGTGATTCTACCAGATTTTCCGCTCTTTTCTGTCATACCTGCAGCATTTCTTTTAATCTATATTTTCTTAACAAGACGAATCTTCGAATCATTAACATTAGGTATCGTATTAGCATTCTTAATGTCAGTATCAGCGGGTGCTTATATTACAAGTGATGCTCTCTATGGTTTTGATGAAGGAGAAATCTTAGGATTTTTTGATGCGATCAGTTATTCACTCATCAGTAATGTTGCCAATGAAGATACTGCTTGGTTATTTATCGTTTGTGGTCTAATGGGATCATTTGTTGCTATCATTGAACATGCTGGTGGTGTGTTTGCATTTGGTCGCTGGGTTGCTAAACGTGCAAAAACCAAGAAATCAACTTTATTATGGACATGGGTTTTAGGTTTGATTATTTTTGTTGATGATTATTTGAACGCATTAACTGTTGGGTCATCTATGGCGCCTTTAACTGATAAACACAAAGTATCTAGAGAATACCTTGCTTATGTGGTTGATTCCACTGCTGCTCCTGATACCACATTAATTCCTGTGTCGACATGGGCAGTTTTCATTGCTGGTTTATATGCAACAACTATTTCAGATTATGGTTTAACCGATATTTATGGCGGTGGTATTCGTGTCTTTATTTCAAGTATTCCATTTAACTTCTATGGATGGTTTTCGTTATTAATTGTACCACTAACCATATTAGGTGTCATTCCACTGTTTGGTAAGTTAAAAAGAGCAGAAAAAAGAGCGCAAGAAACAGGTGTTTTAGCTCCTCCAGGTTCTGAAAAGATTGATATCCGTGCTGGTGAGCAAATTGAAGAAAAACCAAATGCACGTGTTATGAACTTCTTTCTACCGATTATCATGTTGATTGCAGCTACACTTTATTTTGATATTGATTTGATGTATGGTGTTATCTTCACTTTAGCTTTTATGTTTATCTTCTATTTGATTCAAGGATTAACAGATGGTGAATCGTTCTTTGCTTTAGGATTAAAAGGGTTTAAAAACATGCTCACCCCTCTTTTAATGGTTGTCCTTGCTTATATGTTTGCTGATGGGATTAAAGCATTAGGTTTTATGGATTATGTGGTTGATGTTGTTTCCAATAATGTCCCTATTTGGGCTTTACCTGCATTAATCTTTATCGTCTTTGGTCTCACAGAGTTTATCATGGGGCTTTCATGGGGTATGTATGCGATTGCGATTCCACTTGTTACGGTTTTAGCGTTTAACTTAGGTATTCATCCTGGCTTATTGATTGCTGCTGTTGTATCAGCAGGTGTTTGGGGTAGTCATGTGTGCTTCTATTCAGATGCAACAATCTTATCGTCTAGTGCTGCAGGTTGTGATAACTTTGAACACGCAACCTCTCAGTTACCTTATGGTTTAATCGCAGCTGGACTCGCTCTAATTGGCTTCATCATTACTGGTATTGTTGTCGCTTAAGGTGTCTTCGGACGCCTTTTTTATTTAAAGAAAAATGCCAATGCTAACATTGACATTTTTATAAACTATAGATAAGTATCCCAAAGATGGCACCAATCAATATACTGATCCATGGTTTTTTCTTAAAGTAAACATAGATAGGAATGAGTAAACCACATAAAATGAGTGCTTTATAATCTATGATCATGTTAGGTTCTTTTTCTAAAATAATCGTATGTGTGAAAATATTCATGGCTGCATAGAAAATGAGACCAATAATCACAGCTTTTAAATAGTAAAACCAATAAACAACAAGTAAACTGTTTCGATATTTCTTTAAGAGACCTGCTAATAATGTCACAATCAAAAACGATGGTAAGATAAAGGCTGTTGTTGCTAAAACAGCGCCTAAGACACCATGTTGACTAAAGCCGATGTATGTTGCAATATTGATACCAATCGGTCCTGGTGTCGATTCTGCTATTGCTATCATTGCAACAAACTCATCAAAAGATATCATGCCTCTTTGAACGACTTGTTGTTGAATAAGTGGAATAGCGATCATGCCACCGCCAATCGTAAATAGGCCTACGTAGAGAAAAATTAAAATGATTTCAATCATGATTCTGCACGCTTCCTATACAGTAACCATGCATGAATGGTACCCAGTACAAAAGATGATAAAATAATTAAAATCGATGAAACATCAAAGAAAAAAACGAGAATAAAAGCTATGGCTGCATAGATAAATAGACCATAGTGTTTAATTGCTTTTTTCCCTAGATCAATCATCGCAGATACTAGTAAGATAACGACGACCATTAAGATGCCACGAATCGCATATTGAACGTAACTAATACTTGCAAATTGTTTTAACAATGTAGCAACGATCATAATGATAATCAACGAAGGAAGAGCAACACCTAAAACAGACATTAAACTGCCTTTTTTTCCACGAAGATGTTCACCAATTAATACTGCTAAGTTGATAGCTATCATGCCAGGTGCAACTTGTGCAACAGCAATATAATCATTGAGTTCTTCATCAGAGATCCAATTTCGGCTTGTCACTTCTCTTTTTATGATAGGTATCATTGCAAGACCACCACCGAAAGTAAGTGCACCAAGTTTTAGAAAAACAAAAAAGATGGAAGATAAAGATACCATAATATGCCTCTTTTCTAAACTGTATTTCCTTCCACAAAACTGACAGGTAAAATGACGTGTTCGCATGATTCACCATGGATTCTTGCGATGATCATTTTAACTAACGCTTCTGCAATGTCTTCAATAGGTTGTCTAATCGACGTAATTTCATAACTGGTATTCCAGTAATTTTTCACACCATCATAACCCATTACACTAACATCACCAGGTACTTTTTTTCCTAATCGTTGAAGTTGTTGAATGACAACTCCAGCAAGCATATCTGATATAGCAAAGATACCGTCTGCATCAGCATGTTCTGTAATAATTTGGTTTATATAATCAACTGGAATAAAGAAATCTCCTTTAGGGTATTCTAAGATAACAACATTTTCAAACTGGTTTTCATGTAAGACATCAAGAAAGCCTATGCGACGTTGTGAAATAGTGGTTTGAATTGGGGAGTGCATGGCTTGTGCATCATTACCAATAAATACAAGTTTTTTAGGATTCTTTTCAAGTAGTTTTGTCGCAGCAATACGTCCTCCTGTGTAGTTATCACTTGTCACAAAAGGAACACCTTTGAATTGACGATCAAACGAGACGATCGGAAGTTTAGGGTCAATGAGTGGGTCAATAGGGTTGTTCGTTAAAAAGATAATACCATCTACCAGATTTTTTCTTAACATATGGATAAAATCAAGCTCTTTTTCACGATCAGAACCACTATTACAAATCATGAGTTTATAACCTAATGCATAAAGCTTACGTTCCACATAATAGGTAATTTCCGAGAAAAACGAATGATTGGAATGCGGTAAAATAAACGCAATAATATTTGTTTTTTGCTTTGACATATTACGAGCTAATTCATTAGGAACATAGCCAAGTTCTTCAATGACTTTTAAGACTTTTTGTCTCGTTTCTTCATTGACTGAACTTGATTGGTTAATCACGCGAGATACCGTTCCTAAGCCAACTCCCGCTATTTTTGCTACATCACGAATACTTGCCATGTAAAACCCTCCTTGCATGTCTAATGATATGATAGCACATTTTTTGATAGTAGATTCATTTATATCATTATATGATATAATATGAGTAAATAAAGAATAGAAGGTAATGCTTATGAAATTGTATAAAAATGGTTATGTTTTGATGAATCATGGTTTTTCAAAAATGGATTTCATTGTAAAAGATCATCGGTTTTTTGATATTCAACCACATATTTTTGAAAAAGCATATGCCTTTAAAGACATTATTGATTTAGAAGGTAAAAAAGTTTATCCTGGTTTGTTTGATATTCATACCCATGGTATGGCTGGTGTAGATTTTAATTTATCGACTGAAGAGGAAATTGAACAGGTACTCACCCATTACCAAAAAGAGGGTGTTACATCGTTATATCCAACCGTCATGACCGATTCACCTGAAACCATGGTTAGACAGTTAAAACGCATCTATCATGTATCCAAACGTTTTCCTATGATTAAGGGTATCCATTTAGAAGGACCATTTTTGAATCCACTCTATAAAGGTGCGATGCCTGAAAACTATTTAAAGAAACCTTCTATCGAATGGTTTGATTCTTTCTTTGATGCTTCGCAAGGTTTAATAAAAATCATGACGATATCTCCTGAACTAGATGGTTCATTAGAACTCATTCAATACGCAAAATCACGCGGTGTGGTTGTCTCTATTGGACACTCTGCAGCAACCTACAAAGAAGCCATGTTGGGCATTGAAGCTGGAGCTAATTCATTTACGCATACATTTAATGCGATGATGTTATCGCATCAACATGATCCACATGTGATGGGTGCAGCACTGCTTTCTGATGCTTATGCTGAAGTCATTTGCGATGGTTATCATGTACACCCTGAAATGGTTAAACTGCTTGTTAAAACAAAAGGTTTAGATAAAGTGATAGGTATTACTGACAGCATGATGGCTGCAGGATTAGGTGATGGTGATTTCTTATTAGGTGTCAATCATGTCACAGTCAAAGATGGTGATGCTAAACTAACAGATACAGGTGTTCGAGCAGGAAGCACACTACTTGCATCCACATGCTTGAAAAACCTTTGTGTATATACAGATACAAAGATTGAATATGCGATTGACATGATGACGAAAAACCCTGCAAAACTGCTTGGATTAGACCATGAATATGGCGAGATTAAAATAGGATATGTTGCTGATTTCTTTGTTGAAAATTAGAAAATATGGGGTGCTGGATAAACCATGCACCCCATGTTTTTTTTATAAGCTTATGATAATACTTGAGATAATGCCTTTAACATGAATGAAACATTGAGTGCTTCTGGTAATGTTTTAACACGATTTCCTGTAGGTACATTATTAATCTTGTCATTGTACATACCTGTGAAATATTGATAACCAAGACCATCATATGTCTTAAACCAGTCATATAACTGTTGTGCAGTTGGTGCGATCATTGAATCTGCACTAAATGTGTTTTGGTTAACTTGTACAAGTGTTTCTGCAAGTCTTAATGATTGTTCAATATTGTTTGCACGCCATTCAGTAGCTTTAGCTAGGGCATTGACAAATTTTTGAACTACGGTTGGATTTTCTCTCATCCATTGTACACTTGCTACCCAAGTGCTTGGGAATGAAAGTTCTGGTAAATGTGATGATGTCGTAGCAACTTGGATACCACCACCATTAAGAATGGTTGTTGTTGATGGTGCAAAACCTGCAACAAAATCATAACTTGAGAATACTTGTGGTAAATATTCATTACTTTCAGTTACAACTTCAACACGATTAGCTACATTGCTGTTTGGTGCAGTATATCCTGATAAATATGCAGATGTTTCTGAATGAATCCAAAGCTTATCTGCATCTGGAAGTTCAGTTCCACCAGGACCTGCTGTGTTATTAATTTTAGCTAATAAATTTTTGAACCATGAACCAGGTGTTGTGTCTGTAGGAATACCAATTCTTGATCCTCTTAACGCTTCATAAAGTTCTGACATCGATGAATTTGCATTAACGCCAGGTTTTCTAGATGCGTTTGCAATTAACATTTCACTATTTGATAATGTATCTAAATAGATGAATTGTAGACGATTTCCTGAATCATCAAGTGCGTTCCATGATACACCTGCGCCAATGTAACCTACATCTAAACTGCGGTTGTCTGCACGCATAGCTGCCATTTCTGCTGGACCACTTTCAACTACAGTAACGCGTACATCAAGTCCTTCTTCTGTAAAGAATCCTTGTGCATCTGCAACTGCAAAGAGTGTTGCTCCACCTTCATTGGCATGAATACCTACACGTACGGTGTAGTTTTCTTTACCACTGCTGTCTTTACATGCAATTAAAGTAATTGCAAGAACAGATACAAAAATAAGTGCCATACTTCTAAACAATATTTTCTTCATTTTTTTCTCCTTTGTTTTTTTTATTTAATCGTCTATTTTTTAGACTGATAAATCATTAGTTTGAATCAATAAGACAATCTATGTAGACACTATCTCTTAAATTGGGATAAGTTGTCTTTTTATCTTTTATTGCCCCTTTAAAAACCTTTAACTGTTTAATCATCAAATCTTTTTGTGTTTCATCGTATGTTTTTGTGAGTGTTTCTGATGTATAAGCATTCTGGATATTTTTATGGTGATAGGTCAATTTCATAGGGTGTTTATACGATATGTTCATCAAACCACCATCACCAGAAATGGTTAAATCAATAGCATCAAGTCCAATACGACTAACTAAGATAGAAATCAAAGTATCGTTTGCATCAAGTGTCATTGCACACAAATCATCATTTTCAACAGTCTTGATTTCGTTGTTTAATAAACGTTTATTGATGCCTATCTTTGAAGTTTTTGATATCAAACTTAGCTTTTCTTCAGTGATGTAGGTAATTAAATCGAGGAGATGACTCCCAAAATCAATAGATGCACCATGTAATGATTGATCTTTAGACATGCGCCATTCAAAAGGTATTTCAGGATTTGCTAAACGTTTCCCACCAAAATGACCTTGAATTGAGAATATTTTCGTGAAGTTATCCTTAATGAGGTTTTTTGCATCTTCGATAATCGTTGCATATCGATTTAAGTAACCAAGCATGATAACAGGTTCATATGCTTTTAATGCCTCATCTATTTCTTGTGAGGACTCACATATACCTGTAAGAGGTTTTTCAACAAGCATATGAAGATGATGTTTAGCTGCCATTAAGATCATATCTTGATGTGTATCATTAGAAGTTGTGATGATGACAGCATCAAGATCGATGAAAAACTCTTCTAAGCTTTTACAATTTGTTGCATCTAACTGATGTTTTTTGATGAAAGCAGTTGCTTTATCAAATGTACGATTATATACCTTGGTTAATATGAAATCAGGACTTAATTTAATAGCTTCAACATGGAGATCAGCAATCGATACTGTACCACCAACTCCAATTAGACCAAGTCTAATCATTTGCCTAAAATACGATACATGTTTTGTTTGTAACCTTCAACACCATTTTGATCAAAGGGATTGACACCTATATAGTTTGCTGATGCGTAAACTGCAAATAAGAAGAAATAGAATAGTTCGCCGAATATCGCTTCATCAGGCTCTGGAATTTCAAATTCGATGCATGGTATACCATCATTTGCATGCGCAGTAATAGCTGCTTCATAGACTGCATGATTCGCTTCATCAAACGCACGACCACTCATATAGTCAAACCCATCTTTGATATCTGTTTCAGGTACTCTTAACTCAGTCTTTTTAAACGATTTGATAAATGTTTCAAAGACAAATCGTCGACCTTCTTGAATATATTGACCCATTGAATGAAGATCTTCTGAGTAAACAAAATAAGTAGGGAATATCACATGTTGTCCTTTTCCTTCGGTTTCTCCAAACTCTTGAAGCCACCAACGTGCAAAATGCTCAAGTTGTGGCTCAAAGACACACATACTTTCAATTTGAAATCCTTTTTCAAACAAAAGTTTACGGATAATCGCATATTTTAAAGCAGGGTTTTCTCTAAAAGGTACTGATTTTAAGTAAGCTTCTGTTTCTTTAGCACGTGCAATCAGTTTTTTGATATCGAGACCATATACAGCAATCGGTAATAACCCAACAGGTGTCATAATACTATATCTTCCACCTACATTTTCTGGAAATGGTAAGAATGTGTAGCCGTAGGTAGCAGCAAGTTCTTTTAACTGCCCTTTTCCTTCGCTGCCTGTAACAATGACGCGATTTTTATATGCTTCCCCATAACGTTTTTTGAGATATGAGCGAAACATTCTAAACGTTAACCCTGGTTCAATGGTATTAAAGTCTTTTGCGATGACGTCGATATAAACCGAACGATCCCCAATTTTGTCGTATATTTTTTGTAGATAAGCACCTGATAAATTGTTACCTGCCCACATGATTTCTGGGCCATCATAATGATCTTTAACCAGTCCATGAATAGCAGCAAGTGCACCACGGTTAGAGCCACCAATACCAATGACAACTAAAACCTCTGCTTCGCTTCTAATGCGTTTGCTCACATTAAGAATCTCTTCTAATGCTTCGTCGTGTGCATGGTTTTCAACTGTGAGCCATCCCTTACGATCTTCTTGTCCAAATTTCATGTCATAACAATCTTGAAATAATTGTTCGTTTTTTTGAAATTCGCGTTCAATATCTTCAGGTTTGATAAAGTTATTTAGATATGCTGTGTTTAGTTTTATGTTTAACATGTCATCACCTATTTTCTAACTTCTAAATACATTTTGTAAACAATATCCCAAATATAGTTTTTAACTTCTAAGAACTTTGCATCAAGTTTTGTAGCTTGATTTCTTGGATATGGTAAGTCAATGGGTATGATTTCTTTGATTTGCCCTGGTCTTGCACTCATGATAACAACTTTAGATGCAAGCAAGACTGCTTCTTCAACGTCATGTGTAATAAAGAAAATTGTTTTTCTTTCTTTTTGCCATGTTTGAAGTAAGTCTTCTTGGAGTTGAGCTCTCGTTTGCGCATCGAGTGCACCAAATGGTTCATCCATTAGAAGCACATCAGGTGCAACAGCATAACCTCGTGCAATAGCAACTCTTTGTTTCATACCACCTGATAGTGCTTTCGGATAACTATCAGCAAAACCATCAAGATTGACCATGTTGATATAGCGTTCTGATAATTTTCTTTTTTCAGCTCGACTCATATGGACATATTTTTCAATTGTTTTTGTTTCACCTGTTTTTTTGTCTGTGACTTCATATGTTTTGAGAACTTTTTTAAATTTCATCCCAAACTCGATATTTTTTCTAACTGTCATCCAAGGAAAGAGTGCATATTGTTGAAAGATGACACCTCGATCTGGCCCTGGTCCAATAATCGGACGTTCATGCATAGCTAATGTTCCACTGTCATATGGTTCAAGACCTGCAATGATGTTCAGTAGTGTTGTTTTCCCGCATCCTGATGGACCTACAACACAGACAAACTCATTTTCATGTATATCAAGCGAAACATCTTTTAATGCAATAACATCTTCGCCACCTGGCACAATATATGTTTTATTAATGTTTTCGATTTTAATCATCGGTTTACTCATGATTGATTCCTCATTTCCACTTGGTTAGCTTTTTTTCTGCAAAAAGCAAGATGCGATCTAAGGCAAATCCAATTAAACCAATTGCGATAATACCTAATAAAACGAGTGAGACTTGCATGAACTTTTGAGCAATCATAATACGTGCTCCAAGACCAAAGATTGTTCCTGTAAGTTCAGCTGCAATTAATGTGGTTAAACTTGCTGCAACACCAAGTCTAGCTCCAACTAAGATAAATGGGAAAGACGAAGGGATAATGACATGAATGAATAAGTCTTTGTCTCTTGCACCAAAAGTGTATGCTGCTTTAACGAGTGTTCGATCGACTTCTTTAATGCCTTGATAAATCGTAACAACCATCACGAGAAATGCTGCAATAAAGATAATCGTGCTTTTTTGAGATTCCGTTAAACCCATCGCTAAAATGACAAGAGGAATAAGTGCAATAGGTGGGATGGTTCTTAAAAACTGAATCCAAGGTTCAATTAAAACTCTAAATTTAGGATACCAACCCATGAGAAATGCGACTGGAATAGCGACTAAAAAACCTAAAGAAAAGCCTACGAAGACACGTCTTAAACTTGCTGCAATGTCCTTAATGAAGCGATTATCCGCTGCCATTTGTAGTTGAAACTCTTGATAAACTTGGGAAGGACTGGCAAGGAATGTATTGACACTTGGAACAAGCGTTAATAAATACCATATAAAGATACCAAGAAAGACTGATGTGGTTGAAAGGATGGTTTTTGTCCGTTTACTCCCTTCACCAAAATCTTTTAGTTTTCTTACTTTAAATCCTTTTTGTTGATCCATTATTTTTATTTCTCCTTATAGAGGATTTCATCTGTTAATCCAATCATGAGGTCTGGATGATTTCTAAGTAGTGTCACTGGAAATGTTGTCGTTGGACGACTGCTCATGATCTTTTGAATCACAGATTTATGCCAAGGTCTAAAACAGTAAAGACGTATCTTTTTACTCATATTGATTTCTTTAAAGCCAATCGTTATAGCATATTTTGGCATATAATCATATGCGCCATCAAGTTCATTTAGCGCGTTTGTTACCAAGGTTTCTGTTGCAATGTTTACAACGCGTGTTGGAAGTTCTAGGAATGCTTTTTGGCTCATCGTTTTGATAGGTTCATTAAATGCAACATGTCCATTTAAGCCAATTCCACCATAACATGCATCAACATAACCTTGTTTTAAAATGATATCCATGATCATTTCTGGATGTTTAGGGTCAGGAAAGATACGTTGTGATTCAGGGATATTTAAATGCTCCGGTATTTTTCCATAAACATGTTCTTGCATGTATTTTTTAAAACTTAAATGATGGTCTTGATGAATGAGTTCATCTTTTGATACCATGTATTCATCCATGTTGATGAAAGTCACGTTCTTGAGAGAAACTTGATCTTTAAGAACGAGTTGTACAAAATATGGATATTGACCTATTGGTCCAACAGGAACAATCATTAAAGTTGGTTGATGTATGCGATTATTTTCTTTAATCAGCTTAATCATGTCTTGGGCCATATCCATAAAAGCTTCTTCTTTGTTTGGATAGACTTGAAATAAAAATCTATTAGCTTTTAGCTTTATGGGTTCCATCATCATCCCTTATGCCTCATCTTTCATGCATAAATGCACACTTGATAATGTAAATGCTTTGGGCATTGCTAAAATATTCGGTGTTTCTCCAACATACTTTTTAGCATCTAGCAATGCTTCTTCGATGGTTGCTCTTGTTTTAAGACCCATACCACGTGCATAACCTGGTTCTTCAGCACCAACAATGTAAACTGCTGCTGCATGCATTTCTGCGATATGAGCACTACTAATCATAGAAAAACCATGATAAGGGTGATAACCATAATGATGTTGATATTTGTCAATATAGTCTTTGTTTTCGACTAGGATTTTTGCATATTTTTCGACATGAGGTAGAATTTGATTTCCTTCTTTTTGGAACAGATCATAAATTTCGCGATATGCAGGAAACTCAACATCATTGAAAAAACCGTTACAAGTAGATGCAGCAATGATGACAGGGTTTTTTGCTAAAACACGTTTATGTCTAACGATTTGTGCTGAAATGGCTTGCATAATGAGCAATGGGTTGGTTCCCATACCATTCCCGTAATGAAACATTTGTGGTAATCCTATAACCATGACATCATATTTTTTTTCTGCCCAATGGATAAATGTTCTCTTGTCAGCAACTTCCCATGATAAAGGCTGAATCAGATCGGCTGCTCCTGAGAAGATAGCTATTTGTCTTTGTTTAGAGTCTAAGACTGCATCACATGTAAAAAACTTTCTTCCTCTTTTCTTTTCCATGTGTTCACCAATTGCATCAAATTTTCTACGCATGGTTGATGCTGTTGAAACAGGAACGAAATCTTTTTTATGCATCACTGCTGGTGTATGATGTGCAGATATGCACTCCCAATTGGTGACACCTGTTGCACAATGCTTATAACCACCACTGTATCCACCATATGGGTTACCAAGTGTGTGTCCAATAAAAAATGATAAATCTGCATCAAAAACTTCTTTATTCATGATGACATGTGCATTGTATTCATCCTCATAACCTAAATCAATCATGTTGTCGTGATCTTCACTGTCATGATTGACAATTTGTCCTGTCGGATGAAATTGATCAAAGATGAGATCACCTAAGATTGAACGAATTTCTTCATCTGTATTTTTACGATGAAGTCCATTACTACAAATAAGTTTGATATCTTCCTTTAAAACACCTGCTTTGAGACATTCATCGATAATAATACCAATGCTGACTTTACGATGTGAATCTTCTTGAAATCCACCTTTGACACGATCCGGAAAAACGATACATACTTTACTTCCTTTTGAAACTTGTTCATGTATCGGTTTAATGCCTATTGGATTTAGTATCGACTTTTTTGTTGCTTCATAAATGTTTGTTAGAACAGGTGGATCTGGTACTGTCTCACCTGGTATAAATATATCTGTTAACTGGTCTGGCAGATCTGCATCTATAAAACCTTTTCCATATTCAAATGTTAGTTTCATTGTTTAACCTCCTTAAGATATGCTTCTACTATATCATTAAAATCTTCTAAGTAGAAACCAAAATCTTGTCCAAAACGGGTCAATGCAATCAATCCACCATCAAGTTCCTTGATGCTACCTAGCATACTTGCATTTTCTAGTTTCAATCCACCACCATAAACAACAGGAACATCATAAAGTGATTTAATGTATCTGGTGATATCTTCAATGTATGCTTGTGTTGGTGGTGTTTTGCCAACACCAATCGCCCAAACGGGTTCATAAGCGATGGTAACTTTGGATAAATCTACGTTTTTAAGCCCTATATCTAGTTGATGTTTTAAAACGTCATACTTAATATCTTGCTCGTGTGATTTTTCACCAATGCAATAAAGTATATTCATCTGGTGTTCAGATGCAAGTTTTAATTTCATGTTTAAAATGATATTCGGATCAAGTTTTCCCTGTGCTAAATCATTGATTTCTTCAAGACTGATACGTTCTTCTAAGTGTCCGATAAGTACATCTTTCACACCGATTGCTGTTAAAGATGATGCTGTACGATGCGTCGTTAGCGCTCCAAAATTAACACCTTTTTTAACATCTTTATAATGAAATGATTGTGCGCCAATGTGTACATGTTCAGCAATGTTCTTAGCTTGCATCAAGTGCATTTCCGGAACAAAAACGGTAATATTATCTTTTTCCATCTTTTCAATAAAACGGATGATTGTTTCTGCCCACTCGTTCATAGGTGCTAAATGATTTATACCATCTTGTGCTTTAGGTATATCAAATCGTTTTAAATTAAGATAAATCTTCTTCATATAATCCTCCGAATTGGAACCGGTTCCATTTTGTTCTAAAAAAATATACGCTTGCATTTTAAACGTTAGGCCTTAACACATGTTGGTGTGTATTTAACTTCATTTTAACATCATTTTTATAAAATGCAAGCGTTTTTGGTGATTTTATGGAACCGGTTCAATAAATGGGGTCGGAATTAACGTTGTTGGGCTAGCTCAATTCGACTCACAAGGATAGGTATTAAAGCAAGTTGAATGAGAATACCGGGTAAAGCTACAACAAATGATGCGGTAATAAATGTTTCAAATCCATAAGGACGATCTGCAATACCATATAAAATCGTATTAGCAACACCAGCAACAAGTCGTCCACCTAACATGGCTCCAACAAGCGAAACATAAAGAAATCCAATTTTTTTAGGTAAAACACTATGGAGTAAGCCTGTTAAAAATCCGAATGTAGCAAGTTCAAAACTCATGGAAACAGCGATTGGGAACATGGGTGGCATCCCAAGTAAAAAGCTTCTAAATAAAGGTGCAATGAGCCCTACAATTAATCCGTATTTCCAACCACAAAAATAACCACATAAAAGTATAGGGATATGCATCGGAAGATATATGTTTCCAAGCATAGGGTTTCCTGCTGTTAAAAAAGGTAAAACAAAAGCGAGTGCTAAGAAAAACGATGATAGTACCATTTTTTGAATCGGTTTGAAAGTCATGATTATTCTCCTGTGTTATATTTTTTATATCGACACTTAGTGCACGATATGGAGATTATATAGAATATGTTTGCATTTTGTCAAGTGATATAAGTAAGCAAATTTTGTTTTATTTTATAAAAGAATTATTAAAAAAAATATTTGCATTCGAAAGGATAGACAAGTGCAATTTCTTTTGGTATAATATGAATTGAACCGGTTCCACGGTTAAAAAATGTATAATTATTAAGTTTATTTCAAAAATATATAAACATGAAGGAGACATAAAATGAAACTATTTATCGATTCAGCAAATGTTGATCATATTAAAGAAATTGCTGAACTTGGTGTGATTTGCGGTGTAACGACTAATCCAACATTAATCGCACGTGAAGGAAAAGATTTTAATGAAGTCATTTCTGAGATCGTCAAACTTGTAGATGGGCCAATCAGTGGTGAAGTCATTAGTTTAGATGCGGAAAACATGATTAAAGAAGGCCGTGAAATCGCTAAGATTCATAAAAACATGGTCGTTAAAATACCGATGACTGGCGAAGGATTAAAAGCTGTTCATCAATTGACAAAAGAAGGTATTAAAACAAATGTTACCTTGATTTTTAATGTGTCTCAAGCACTTCTTGCAGCAAGAGCTGGTGCAACTTATGTCAGTCCATTTATCGGTCGTTTAGAAGATATATTGACAGATGGTACAGATGTCGTCAGACAAATTCGTGATGTCTATGATACTTACGGGATTGAAACAGAAATTATTGCTGCTAGTATTAAATATCCAAAACATCTCCAAGATGCGATGCTTGTTGGTGCACATATTGCAACCGTTCCCTATCCAATTTTTAAATTAGCTCTACATCATCCATTAACTGATAATGGCATTAGAGACTTTATGGCTGATTGGCAAAAAGTCTTTGGAAATAAATCATAAATTTTCTCTTTTTATGGCATAGAAAAATGCAGACTCATTCCCGGTCTGCTTTTTTCGTATCCTCATTTTCTATGTTGAAAATAGATAATTATTTTTTAAGATGTCTTCTACTTTTTTGATGGTATCTTTTGATGGTTCTTCAATATGCATCAGTTCATAGGTAAAACCAAGGTTATTCCATTTATGAATCCCTGCTTTATGGTAAGGCAAGACGTCAATTTGAACAACATTTGATAAAGTGTCTAGAAAAGCTCTTAGATTTTTCAAATCATGTTCATCATCTGTTAAAGTTGGCACCAAAACATGTCTAATAACTACTTTAATCTGCAATTGGCTAAGTAACTTTGCAAAAGCTAAGACGTGTTCGTTAGAACTTTTAGTTAGGACTAGATGTTTTTTATCATCGATATGTTTGATGTCTAACAAGACTAAATCTGTATATGTCATCAACTCTTGAAATAATGCATCATTTTTCATGTGATATGTACCTGCTGAAGTGTCTAGGCAAGTGTGGATGTTTTTCTCTTTTGCTTTTTTAAACAACTCGATAAGAAAATGTATTTGCATCAGAGGTTCTCCACCACTGACTGTCAGACCACCTTTTTTGTAAAAGTGGCGATACTGATCATATTGATTTAACACATCATCAACAGACATGAGCTTATTTGTTTTTGTGCTCCATGTATCACGATTATGACAGTATTGACATTGGAAAGGACAACCTTGCAAAAATAAGACAAAGCGAACACCAGGTCCATCAAATGTGCCAAACGTTTCTATTGAATGGACATTAGCTAAGATAGGTTTAGACGTATTCATGGAATGTTCGACTGATAACTTCTTTCTTTTGTTCATCGGTTAAATTTGAAAAGTTTACGGCATAGCCTGATACACGAATGGTTAAATTGGGGTATTTTTCGGGATGATGATACGCATCAACGAGCATTTCACGATCAAAGATGTTCACATTTAAGTGATAACCTCCAGTCATGAAATAACCATCTAAAATATCGACTAAGTTATCAACTTTGATGTCTGTTTCATAAATTAAAGCATCAGAAGCTTCTACATGTGTGTTTTTTCCTAGTGCATGAGGAATAAGTGTAAATGTATTTGAAATACCGTCTTGGCAACTTTCACAAGGTATCTTTGATACCGATAAAAGCGATTTGAGTGCACCTGATTGATCTCTACCATGCATCGGATTTGCTCCTGGAGCAAAAGCTTCCCCATATTTTCTTCCATCAGGTGTGTTACCTGTTTTTTTACCGTATACAACATTTGATGTAATGGTCAGTACACTCATGGTTGGTATCGATTCTCTATAAGTGTATTGTTTTCTAATTTTCGCCATAAATGATTCAACAACTTGAACAGCAAGTTGATCCACGCGATCATCATTGTTACCATAATAAGGAAATGAACCTTCTGTTTCAAAATCAACCATGAGGTTATTTTCGTTGTAAATTGGTTTAACTTTTGCATGTTTAATGGCTGATAAGGAGTCAGCAACTACAGATAGTCCTGCAATACCTGTGGCAAAATGACGTTTCACTTCTGCGTCATGGAGTGCCATTTGGATACGCTCATACGCATATTTATCATGCATGTAGTGGATGATATTGAGTGCACTGACATATGTTTGTGCTAACCATTCTAAGGTTTGATCAAACTTTTCCGTGACATCATCAAAGTCTAAGTACTTAGTTTTGATGGCACCGACTTTAGGACTTACTTGATCACCTGTTAGTTCATCTCTTCCATCATTTAAAGCATATAATAAAGCTTTTGCAATATTAGCTCTTGCACCAAAAAACTGCATCTCTTTACCTAAAGCCATCGGTGATACACAGCATGCAATTGCATAATCATCACTATGATTTGGACGCATGAGGTCATCATTTTCATATTGAATCGATGATGTATCAATCGATACTTTCGCACAGAACGTTTTGAAGTTTTCTGGTAACTTATCACTCCATAAAACCGTTAAATTAGGTTCAGCTGATGTGCCAAGGTTATAAAGTGTTTGTAAATATCTAAATGTATTTTTAGTAACCCATGAGCGGCCATCTTGATTCATACCCGCAAGTGATTCTGTCACCCATGTCGGATCTCCTGTAAAGAGCTCATTATATTCAGGTGTTCTAGCAAAGCGTATCATTCTTAGTTTCATGATGAACTGATCGATTAATTCTTGTGCATCTTCTTCAGTAAGAATACCTTCTTTTAAATCTCTTTCAAGATAGATGTCTAAGAATGTTGCTGTTCTTCCTAAACTCATCGCTGCACCGTTTTGTTCTTTTGTGGATGCAAGATAAGCAAAGTATAACCACTGGATGGCTTCAGTTGCATTTGATGCTGGTTTTGAAAGGTCAAAGCCATAAATCATCCCTAATTGTTTTAAATCATTAAGCGCATTGATTTGCTCTTGGATTTCTTCTCTTAAACGAATATTTTTTTCGTTCATTGGAAAACTGTAATCTGTCTTACTTTTTTTCTTTTGTTCAATTAAAAAATCAACACCATATAAAGCGACACGACGATAATCGCCAATGATTCGTCCGCGTCCATATCCATCTGGTAATCCTGTGATAATGCCTGAGCGTCTCGCTTTACGAATGTCTGCACTATAGACATCAAAAACACCTTGATTATGTGTTTTACGATACGCTGTGAAAATATGTTTGAGATCATCACTAATATAATAGCCATATGCTTCTGCAGCTTTAGTTGCTACACCAATCCCACCATAGGGATGAAAAGCACGTTTAAAGGGTTTATCCGTTTGAAGACCTACAATTTTTTCAATCGATTGATTGAGATAACCTGCACCATGTGATGTCATCGATGAGACCACATGTGTATCAAGTTCAATCACACCACCTAGACGTTTTTCTTCTTCTAACAAGTTTAATACCATGTCATTAAGTTTACGTGTATTTTCTGTTGGTTTTGTTAAAAAAGATGCACTACCTTTATACTCTGTATAGTTTTTATCGATAAAATCGCGCACGTCGATTGATGTATTCCAATTTCCTTCTTTAAAACTTCTCCAATAAAACATAAAAAAGTCCTCCTTCATTGATGAAATTGCTCGTCATTAAGCACTGTCATTATATATGAAAAAGATAGGGAATCAAAGAAAAGTTATAACAGATTTTCATGAAAACGTTTTATTCTACCTTATCTATAATAGTGATAAATTTAAACGTGATTTAAGTGATATCTTGGTTACATCTTGTAATAAAAAGACAAAAGATGTATGATGAGGCTAAAGGGAGTATAAAACTCTACATTTATCAAGCACATGGCATAGACTCCATGTGCTTTTTGCCTTTTTACCATGTGAAATCCTAAGGAGGTTTCTGTATGAAAAAGCAAGTGATGTTTATCGTATTATTGTTGTTATCGTTTATCCTTTTTGCATGTGGTAGTGATAAAAATGTGACTATCACGTTTCAAACCAATGGAGGAGTTGCTATCGAAGATAGGACATATGATTTAGAAGGAGACTCCTTTGTTTTGCCTGTGCCTGTTCGTGAAGGCTTTACCTTTGAGGGCTGGTTTTTAGATGAAACTTTGACAGAACCATTTACACTCGCTTCAATCATGTCGAAAAAAACAGTAACGCTTTATGCCAAATGGGTTGAAGAGGTTTTAACCTTCACCATTACCTTTGAATCAAATGGAGGTAGTGCGGTTGCACCAATGAGTGCTCTAGAAGGTGCAACCATAAGTCCACCTTCAAACCCAACAAGGAGTGGTTACACGTTTGTTGGATGGTACTTAGATGCCAGTTTAACAACTCCTTATACGTTTACAACGATGCCAGGTAACCACCTGACTCTTTATGCAAAATGGGATCCTGTTATTTTGCAGTCAACCATTACATTTGAAACGAATGGAGGTTCACTCATAACTTCCATCACGCAAGATGTCGGTAGTGTTGTCTCTCAACCAAGTGATCCGATACGAAGTGGATACACGTTTTCTGGATGGTTTAGTGATTCAGGACTGACAACACCTTATACGTTTTCGACCATGCCGGCAGTATCAGTAACTGTTTATGCAAAATGGGATCCTGTTATTTTACAATCAACGATTACCTTCCAAACCAATGGTGGATCACCGATTAACTCCATCACTCAAGATGTTGGAACGCCTGTCATTCAACCACCTAATCCCGTTAGAGAAGGGTATACATTCCTAGGATGGTATGTCGATGTACTCTTTCAAACTGGCTATACATTTGGCAACATGCCTTCTGTCAATATCACTCTTTATGCACAATGGGTGGTGAATAACTATGTCATTACGTATCAATTAGACAATGGTGACACCATTGATCAGCATCACTTTTCATATGGTCAAGTCATTACAGGTGCACCGACACCTGAGAAGACAGGTTATACATTTATCGGTTGGCATGTAACCATACCAACAACCATGCCTGCTAACGATTTACTGTTTATTGCACAATTTGAAATTAACACCTATACCATATCATTTGAAATGTATGGTGCAAATCCACTTGATGATATTGATTTTGAATATGGTGAAATACTCGTTATTCCGGTACCAGATAGATTGGGTTATACATTTGAAGGTTGGTATATGGACGCTGAACTATCTATACCTTTTAGTTTAGGAAGCATGCCAGCCTATCACATCACACTTCATGCAAAATGGCAAGTTATCCCACATTATCTTCTTATATATATCGTTTTAGATGAAGAGCCGATTGTTGCAACCTATTATGAGGATGAGTTAATCGATCTAATCACAGGTCTAGAACGTGAAGGTTATTTATTTGTGGGTTGGTATTCAGATCCATTAACACTGATTCCTTTTGAAGTGACACATATGCCTGCACATGATATCACTATCTACGCTAAATTTACACCTTTAAGTTATGTCTTAAGTTATGATACAGACGGTGGAACCGTCATTGATCCACATGACTTATATATGGATGATAAACTGATTATTCCGCCAATGCCAACAAAAGAAGGTTATCTCTTTGATGGTTGGTTTTATGATACAGCTTTTGCTCATGCTGTCGATTTTGAACATGACAGAATGCCTGCACATGATCTAACCCTTTATGCAAGATGGATGACCGATGATGGCTATATGCCGATTGGTCATGTGTTAGCCTATGAACCTGAAGATGAAATTTTTGTAAGAGGAAACATTGTCTATAAGTTCCCTGATCAGATGGCACATCCTGGTTTCTATCTCTATGATGGCACAGGCACTATTTTTGTCCTTTCTGCAACGACTCATGACGTTGGCCAAGGCGTTGAGTTTTCAGCACATTATAGTGTGTTCGAATATACACCACAACTCATAGTTTCTGGCGATATTTATACCAATGAAAGTGAGCTATTCCCTGATCATGTTCCAATGAGTCATCAAGAAGTTGCAAACGGTAACCCTCATGATCGCTTCCTCTTTGGTACTTATATCACTTTAACTGGCGTCATGATGCAACACGGTCCACAGTATTATATAACATCTTTATCCATGAGTGTACCTCCTGTAGCCATTAATTATAAATCGCTAGTTGGTATCAATCCATTTATGGATAAAGTCGGTCAAACCGTGACATTCCATGCGTTTATTCATGGTTATCAACCAGAAGAAGGTTTGTGGTATGTTGTTTATGCACCAGTGGGAGATGTTGTTGTGATTGAAAAGACAACTGCTGAAAAATTAGCTGAGTTAGAAAGCTTTGTTTTAGAAGAACTTGACGGTATGACATTTATGAGTGGTCAATTGTTTAAGTTCCCAGAAAATGATCCCGTTTATGGCTCATCGCTTAGTGTTGAAACCTACGGAGACCATGCGGCTTATTATAACCCAGAAACAGGGTTATTCTTAGAGACTGACATCGAACGTATCATTACCTATACATTAACCATCACACTTGATGCTCAAGTGATCGAGGTTGAACTCACATTCATTTTAGTTCCTTTAACCTTATTAACCATTGAACAGTTTAAATCACTTAATGAAAATGATTATGGTGTTATCCAAGGAGTTGTTGTTTTATTAACGCCATTTGGATTAGCTGTTATTGCAGATGCGTTTGATATGCTGATTGTGACCTATAGCGAAGATTTTACAGTGGGTGATTTAGTCGTTATTGGTGGTTATAAACAGTATATGGAAGGTTTAGTTGTGATGTCAAACCATCCTGAAGATATCGTTATCGAGATTTTGTCAACAAACAATGACAATCCATTATTACCGATTTCTATTAATTTAGAGACATTTGCATCCATACCTGCACATGATCCATCGTATTGGTTACATTACTATGAAATCACTGGCCAACTGGCATATGATGAAAAAAACAGTCACTTTATCTTGACTGATGGCACTACGCACATCATGGTCATAGCTATTGATGATGTTAGTTTTAATGCACTGCTTAGTTCAGTTGATATGGTGATTACACTGCGTGGTTTTGCGATACCCATGGATCATTTCTTATACAACAAATTATCGCTGATTTATGCAGATGGTACAGAAGGCATTTTTACGAACTATTCGGATGAAGAACTGCTAAGTCATATTGAAATGCTCCTTGGTGGATATTTATCACAACAAACCTATCAACCTGGTCAGACCATTGAACTTCCTATAGAACATCCGATTTATCCGATAGTTGTGACTTATGAAACATCTGGTGAACACGCTCTACTCTTTGATGTTTTAACAGGTATCTTCAGCGAAGATATTGATGAAGAAATATGGATCAATTTGACTGTTACGCTCACATTCCATGAGATAACATATACATTTGAAACAACACTTCATGTTAAACCCGGTCAATATTTAAGTGTCACAGCATTTATCGAAGAAGCTATTGAAGGCACATCATATTATGTTGTTGGTATTGTGGTCTTTACGATGCCTGAACATGGTATTGTGTTTATTGCTGATGAAACATCGATGATTGTTGCACCGCTTTATACGTTTGTTCAAATTGGTGATCACGTGTTGCTATATGGTCAACTGTTCAGCATGGATGGATTCACTTTTATTGCATCAACCGGTGATGAACTCTTGATTCAAATCATGAGTCATGGACATGAAAACCCATTAACTGTCATTCCATTATCATTATCAGAGATGGCTTCACTCGATCCTAATGATTTGAGTCATCAATTCCTTTATGTGGAAATATCAGGAATGCTTGAGTATGAACCTTCATATGATCTTTACTTCTTAGTGGATGAAACTAGTCAGATACCTATTTGGCCAATGAGCATGATGCAACGCGATTTACTTGATGTTTACCGCAATCAAAAGATTACCATTCGAGGTATTACACTATCAACCAATGATCCTGAACATATGATGCTAATGCTTGTTTTCTTAGGTAATGAAGACGATATTCATTTAGCATTTACTGCTTTAGAATTTGCGATGTGGTATGCAGATTATATTAATGATATGCTTGAAACACAAACATTTGAACCAGGCTCTTATCAACCATTTATGAAGACCTTTGCGATGTATGATGTTGAATTTGTCTATACAGGAACCGGTCCAAATGGTCACTTATATGATGTGAGTACAGGGTATATAGATGGTAGTATCACTGAAGAGATAGACATCACCTTTGAAGCAGTCGTTTTCATTGATGGTATTGAGACCTTGTTCTATGAGTTTACAATGCATGTCGCACCGATAGCATCCTTATCGGTCAGTGACTTTTTGGTAAGTGATCCACTAGATGGTCCTTATTATGTATCTGGTGTCATCATCTATGAACAATCGTTAAGTACAGTGGACGTTGATATGCTCTATGTGATTGCTGATGAGCATCATGTACTCTTTATTAGAATCAATGAATATTTAACCATGCATGCGATGGTACGCATACATGGTCATTTGGTTGTTCATCATGAACAAACATTTGTTCAACCTTTACCACATGATCAAGCCATAGTTGTTTTATCCTTTGATCATGAAAATCCTTTAATGCATGAAGCTATTTCGATTCAAGCATTTAAAGACCTTGATCCATTCTTATCAACTAATTTCTTTGTCCCTTATCAACTAACTGGTTTGATAGAATATAAAGGTGGTAGTCATTTTGTGGTAAAAGACGCTGAAGGGCGTGAAGTTATGATTTATTTACCTTCTCCAGCACAATTTGATTTTATTCACATGTATGATGGACATGAAGTTAAGATTCGTGGCTTATCACTTAGACCAGGTGTTGAGAACTTTCTTGTTTTACTGTATATAGGCTTTGAAATGGATATTGAACCTGCCTATACCACAGAGGAATACGTTGATTATTTAGCCGAGCAATTGCCTCTCTACTACAGCTCTCGGTTTTTCGTTCCTGGTCAACATGTTGTATTACCAGATGGTCGTGATGATTATCCCATTACTTATACCTATTCTGTTTTATCAGAAGGCATATTCTATGTAGAAACAGGTTATATTTCTTTTGAAATTGAAACTGAAGTCGATATTGAAATTGAAGTTATCATAGCAGGTGGCACTCACGAGAGAACAATCGTCATCATCATGCATGTTATCCCTTATGTAGAAGTTTCGATTGGAGATTTTATAAATGGTGAAGAAGGCGTCTTGTATATGATTCATGGTGTTGTTGTTTTAGATACACCAGATGACGATGATGGCCCTCAAATGATCCATGATGGACTTCATGGTGTCTTTATCATGAATAAGTTTATCGGCTTAAACTTAGGTGATTATGTAACGATTGTCTCTTATTTAGGTGATTTTAATGGTTTTATGGTTGTTAATTTGAATGGCGATGCCATCTTATTTGATGTACCTGAAACAGGCCATGATTTCCCCATGGCAGCTGTTCCTATGACATTTGAAAGTTTTTCTAATCTTGATATGTTAGATGTATCCAATTGGGGTATGTATGTTTCCTTAACTGGCTACGTTTCTGTATCTTATGTCGATGGTTATTTCGTATTTGAACTTTATGAAGACTTCTATGCAGGTGAATCTATCGTCATCTATACTGCGTTTTCAGATGATTATCATCTTTACTTAGAGGTTGCTGAATATAATGGTTTACTAACGACCATCAAAGGATTTGTTATCCCTGATTTTATTGGTGATGACATAAGTTCTACACCAGGATTCTTATACATGCGTTATGACGGTAGCATTTCATTTAATTACGATACTGAACTAGAACGTATTAACGCACTCATTCAAAAAGGTGACTATTTCTTACAAGGAAAAACCTTTTATCCTTATGACACATTAGAACTTCCTGATTTCGATTTCTTACTCAGTGTGGCTATGTCATGGGAGATCGTTTCAGGGGACGCTTCAGTTTATGATGTTGAGACGGGCATGTTTGGTTATGTTGATGATTTTGTCGTACTCATCTTTGAGTGTACCTTTGAGACAGCTTTTCACAGCGTGACGCATCAATTCACGATCTATGTTGAACCTCGTGAACTTGTAAATCTTAGCTATTTTATTAATTTTGTATATGATTATGGTTTAACGTCAGGTGTGATAGTTGCAGTCATGGATGATGGTCAATATCTATTAGCAGATGAATCTCATATGATTATTTTGACTGGATTTGATGGTTTGAACATGTTTGATGAAATCATCATCTATGGCAAACATATTATTCGTGATGGTACACATTATATCGATTGTGAGCAATCCCATTGGTTTCTTGTGAGTGAAGACGCTCAATTAGATGTAGATGTGATACCTTATAGCATCAGTGAACTAACAGCTATTCATCCATGGGGAGGATATCAAGTCAGATACTACTCTTTATATGGACGCCTCCTCTATGAAGAAGATACGATGTGGTTTTATTTAAGTACAGGTTTTGAGCAAGTCATGATTCAACCCATGAATAGTGATATCTTTACACTTCTACTTGCTTATGAAAATCAAGATGTCCATCTTCATGGTTTCTTATATCAATTTGAAGAGACCGATGAAGGTTGGTGTTGGATACTCCTTTTTAGAGGTTTAGTTGGTGAGATTGAAATCGTTTCACTTGATAATACCTATGCAACAGCAATCTTGTATCAACAAGTTGTTCGTGATTTAAGCATCGATATGTTTCCAAACGAAACGTATCAATACACGCTGTCTCATCCTTATTTTGGTGGTTCAGTCAGTTTAATGCCACATGGCATCAATGGCATTTACATGTCAACAGCTGGTCCAAATCTCTATATTTATAATGCTCCAGCTCCGTGTCTCATTTTGGTTGAAATACATGTCAATTTTGGCGGTGAACCTTATGTCGGTTATGTCAACTTAAGAATCCATCCTGAATCAGGCGTTGTTCCTTTTGTTCCTGGTGAGTTTGGTGCTGTACCTTATTTTGAGAACACATTACCTGAAGGTATGTTTGCAGGTCTTTATATTGAGATGATTACTAATCAAAATAACGTCTTTTCTGATGGTTTTTATCATCGTGTTGATCTAAAGTTTCCAATTGCTGAAAGCCTTGATGCTGATGTTGTTATTTTGCAATATTATGATGATGTAACGATGACATGGAAAGATTATAAACCATATGGTGAAGTGCTCATGACGGATTATGATAATTTTAGTGTTGAAATCTTTGAGCCCATGACGTTTAGACTCATCACATCCGGAAGACTTGCTGGAGAACTGGTATCAAATAGTGTCTATGCAGAGATATCTTTAGTTGAATCGACATTTAGTTTTTATGGCCTACAATCTGGTATTTTTGGTTACTCATCTGTCCATGTACCCTATGTAGGATGTGCATTTGAACTAATAGGAAATGTGGTTGATTTGGACTGGAACTATATTGAATACCCACCACTTCAATATTCTTGGTATCGTGTCAATCCTTATACGTATGAAATGATTGAGATTCTTGGAGAAACAGATAGTGTCTATATCACAACCTATGATGATGTGGGTTATTATATTTTCGGACGTATTTCAGGTGATGAAATCACCGTTGGTGGTTATGTACACATGACATCTTGGTATACGATCCAAGTTTATAATCCTGTTTATGCGACAAATCGCACAGATGAAGGATTTACACTACATTTCGGATACGCGATTCGTCTTGAAGATTTGGAAGATTTTCTGATGATTAAAACAGAATGGGGAGACGAAGTTAGTTTTAATGTCTATGAAACCGATGTTGATTATATCTTTATCATTGCATGTGACTTAACCGGAATAGATCGTCTTGAACTCTCCTTAGACAGTTATTTTTGGAAGTTAGGATTTTATAACAAAGAACATCATGTCATGTTGCCTAAGTATTTTATTTAAATGATGTTTCTTTGTTGATATCGTAAAAGGCTGTTCGAGCGAACAGCCTTTTATCATGTTTGTGTTGAATGATTTTTATGAAGGATTCTTTTTTCTAAATTTACTTTTGATTTTTAACATCCATCTTGCATACACTTCTTTTCGCTTAAGTTGTCTTTCTCTCGCTTGTTTTTTCTGAAATGCAAGTATCTCTTGTCTTTGTTTTTGACGTTGCTCTTTTGCAACTTTTTCTCTTTCTTGTTGATCAGCAATAAGCATTTTTAAAACCTGTGTTCTAACTTGTTTAGCATTAGCTGATGTAGTTAAACCTAATCCATCGGTTACATATGTCTTGATGGTTTCAACATAGGTAGACCCTTTGTTGATATCTGAAACAATTGCCTTTAAAACGTTAATATTGATTTTTGTAGACAAATGATCTCTTGAGGATATCACAATTTTATGATCTTTTGGTAAATCTCTTTCTTTTATAAAATTCTGATAAAAATCGATATTTTGTCCTTTATATACATAACCAAAACCAGTAACTCGAATATCATTAATGTTTTTATTGAAAATTTGAATTGTGAAATCTTTCGTGCCCTCAAGTGCGTTTAAATCAAATGATGATATAATATGAAACTTTTTATTTGAAAAATACATTGCAAAATACTTATTGAAACTTAAAATAAGTGCACTCATGAAAATCATCACCATAAACAGTAAGATAACGATGACTTCAAAATTTTCAGTAATAAACTTCATGATTTATGATCCTCCTTGTCCATGACATTATCAATAAATTGATTTACTTTTTTAAATGTTTCAAGATTATAATACTTCTCAACAAACCTTGCTCCATTTTTTAACAGAAATGTCATCGTTGAAACATCATTTTTCTTAACAAATCCTAACAAATAGTTCAAATCATCTGGACTTAAATATGTCATAATGTCTTTTAATAAATCAATGTTTGATGACTGGACACAAACTTCTCCAATTTTTCTAAAGTTAATAACTTCATGATAATTAGCAATGAGATGAGAAGTGATTAACTCTTGTTCTTGTATGATGGTTGCTTTAACAATAGGAGTTAGATCGGTAAATAATCCTTTTTCAGCAAACTTTCTTGATAAATCAAAATCATTCATACTTAGAATTCTTAAGTATGTCTTTTGAACTTCTAAATTGACTTTTTTAAACCAGGAAATGGGTTCTGTATAATAATGGTCGATATATAAGTGAATACCTTCAAGGAAGTTTTCTTTTACAAATGAATCAATAATTTGAAAGAGGTGTTCATCCTTTTTGTGGACTTGCATATAAGTAGAAAGTACATTTTTTAAGTGATATTTTGCGATAACATCAACAAAGTCCCTTCTTGTCAATGGTATCGGTGGTTGTTCTACCTTTTTAAATGACCACGTGGTTTTCACTTCCGGTTTATACACCATAAAAGAAGACATAAATGATTGCATGGTGCTTTGATCCAAGAGTCCCCAGATAATCATACTTGTTTTTTCATCTATCATCTTAAAAGACCCATGTATACGTGTGTAAGCTAAAATATAGTCAAGGACATCATCAATCCCTTCTTCTAGCATAAACTGAATGATTTTAAGTATGATTTCTTCTGCTCTATGATAAAACTCATCGACACAGGGTATATCATTTTCATGGAAGTAGAGAAACATTTCTTTTTGTCTAGCCTCAATGATGTAGTCCATGAGAACTTTTCCATACATGTCCGGATTAGAAATAATTAAGTTTTCTTTTGGCACACTAGTGATAGCTGACAATCCTTTTTGAACAACCTTTTGGTACTCAGAAACAAGTTCATTTGGAGCATCACTCTTTAAATTAAGTAAATCATCAAGTGTAATATTAAATAACTTAGCAATTAAAATAAGATTTTGAATATCAAATGAGCTTTTTCCTCTTAAGTTTTGAGATACTGCTGATTTAGATATCGAGAGTGCATCTGCTAAGTCATCTTGTGTCATGTGATGTTCTTTAAGTTTTTTCTTGATGTATTCGCCTACTTTTACATTATCAATAATATCTGGCATCATATCGCCCCCTTACATCTTAAGTATAGCTGTTAATTGCTAATTTATAAACCCTGTTTGTACTTAACTAGTTATTAACATAGAAATTTTCATTAAAAAGAATCTATTTTGTCTTTACTCTTTAGTTAAGCAATACTTAAATATTGACTAAATTTATCAACAATCAAATGCTTTGATTATTGCATTTATGTGGTCAAATAACTCAAATCTGGTGTAACATTTTCAAAATCAAACTTATTGTTATTTGTATTAACGAATGTTTTTCTTCTTGCTGAAAGTGTGTTATTTAGAGCATTTTGAGGTTCTCCTCTAAAATCATCAGTTGTTCCATATCCGATGAAATCGATGACTAAAGGATCATTTGAACCTGATAAATAATGTAATCCTCCTGAAGCAACTAAAGCGATTTTTCCACTATATGCATTGATATTAATATTCGAATTATAAGAAGTAAATGGGTAAGTAGGAAATGGTTTATCAGTAACTATACCACCTTCATGAAGTCCAATTAAATGATACGAATAAGCAGCCATAAACCCATATAAATACATAATATTTGATGGATTAAACGCTTCTGTTCCAGATGCAACTTGAATGGATATCCCCGTGTAATAACTAATCATTTCAGATGTTGGGTTATAGATTACGATGTAATCGCGATTATACAATGCGTTTTCTTCACCGCCTCCACCATAAACTTCATAAATGATTAGATTATATACGGTTGGAGCTGCTTTTGTTAGTGTGATGCTTTCTTCACTTTGATATGACAAACTGTTTTTCGCAAAGTAGATAATTGTGTATGACCCACTACTTAAACTTGAAAAATCAACTGGACTTGGGTATTCACTATACCCATGAATCACACGATAATCTAGTTTAACACTATCATCAGTATGATCAGTTACTAAGACACTGTCAAAAGGATCAAATGCTTCACCGTATGCTATTGATATATTTCCTTGATGTGTTATCGTTGGATACTCATCGATAACAACATAGGTGTCATTAATACCTTTTGAGATAATTTTTTGACTATGTACTGTTAATAGTGTGTCATCTGTCTTGTGTTTGACAACTACATAGGATCTTATTGTTTGATATGTCTCCTCTGGAAAACTCATGACAAATTCATGTGTGATTTCTGAATAGATAAAGTGTTGAGCAGTGATGACATTGATATCATCTTTCATGATGATTTTTTCTTCCTGAGAAACGAGGAATCCATATTCAATCAGTTCATAGTCGAAAGGAACATAAAATTGTCCGACATACGTATCATGATTAGGTCTTACATTTAAGTCATCTGTGAGATTCACCAGTGGCATGGGATCAATATCATTTGTATAAACAGGTTGTAGTTCCCGATGATCAGCAACAGTAAAGGTATATTCTGGATCATAGCTTAACCTAAACTGTGTATTTTTATCGATCCAATGACTAAATGGAGTTCCTGATTGTGTTAAAGGTGCTGAAACGGTCACGAGTTGGTTATAACGATATTGTGGTGTAGGATCAGTTATTGCAGGTTCTGTTTCAATCGTTCCTCCATCAACTGAAATGTTAAAATAAAGCATCTCATCAACAACGTATTGCAGCTGATAAACACGATCTTCTAAGATATTTGATAAAGTGTGAGATGATGTGATGAGATCTATCCATGGTCGCAGTTGATTGACAACCATATTAGGTTTCGAAAACTCGATGATTGATGGTGGTGAAACTGATTCTCCACTTGTTATGAATCGCACACTGATAAACTGACCATTCGAGTCAATAAAAACAACAGCAAGCTTTCCTTCAGGTTTAAAAATAGCTTGTATGCGTAACTGTGTCGTGACGACAACTTGTGCTAAATCCGGATTCGTGTTAACGACACCATTGATAATCCAAAAAGCAAATTGATAACCCTCATGATGGACAGATGGAAGACTAATCACGGAACCAAATGTTCCTGTAAGCGGAATTGCATCTTCGATATTATCATCATCAAATACGTAGCCAAATTGTATGGTGACTGCTTGACTTTCAATACCTAATTGACGATGATTCGAACATAAAGATATAACTAGAAAGCTTAAAAACAATATACAAATCGTCTTTTTCATCTTTATTCCCCCGGTGTGAAAATAGCTTCTCCACCGATTGCTCCTTGTCCACTGGTAGCAATCGAATCTTCAATAGCAAACTCTATAAAAACCACTTCAGGTTTTTCATAAGCCTCTTTTTCGCTCATACTTTTCCCTCCTCAAGCATACAGTGCTCTTCCATTTAATTGTTTTCGTATCTATTTAATCTTATTATATCAAAAAAGAATGATGCATTTCTTTCTATTTTTAAGTATTATTCATATAGTTTAGCGTTATAATAGATATAAATAGTTAACGTAAAATGACTCATCTTTTTTTTAGTGTCATTTACTTTTTATAACGTTTACTCATAGGAGGGGGCAACTTATGCCAAATGAAAACACGCATTATCCAAAAGATGTATGGAAAAACTTTAATGATGCAGAGATTAAACGCGCTAAATCGATGATCCATAGAGCCATTTTTGGATCTATCATATCACTCATCATTATTTTTGGTGCTCTTGCACTTGTCATTGTTAGATTAAGAAGTGAAGAGCCTGTTGAAAACAGAACACTTTATATCATCATGATTGTAACAGCATTATTACTGAGTTTACTGAAGATTTCATATATGAATGGCTATATTTTATTGTATAAGGAAGTATCTAAAAAGTTTGGATTATATCTCATCTTATTAATCCTTGGTACGTTGGCAGCATATGGCATGACATTACTAGCTGGTTTTGGACTTCTTGATGGCTTAAGAAAAAAAGTTGTTAAAAAAACATCATCTGGGTTTGCTACTCAACATCAAAGTAACTCCAAAGATAATGACCTTGTTTTGGAAGGTTATAAATATTTGTTTGGGAAAAATGATTATCCGGTCAACGAAAAGAAAGCCTATGATTGTTTTGAAAAAGCTGCAAGCAAAGGTCACTCTGCTGCTTACTTGCAACTTGGATTTAGAGCTGAAGATCAAGGGAACTATCAAGAAGCTAAAGATTGTTATCAAAGTGCATTTAAACTTCGAAATGGTAGAGGCGCTTATTTCATAGCACGCATGATTGAAAAAGGACATGGTTATCGAGTTGATGACAAACATGCATTGCAGTGGTACAAAAAAGCTGCTGATCTTGGAGAACCACTTTCACAATATTATATAGGCATTGCTTTATTAAATGGCCGACACATCGCTAAAGATGAGGTAAAAGGGTTAGATTATTTAGAAAAATCAGCTGCTCAAGATGAATATGATGCACTCTTTTATTTAGGTGTACGTTGTGGTTGTAGTGCTGAACAAGGATTAATGGATTTAGTGAAAGCTGAAAGTTATTTAACAAGAGCTGTATCTGCAGCTGAAGACGATGAAGAAAAATCGAGCGCATTAAATGAGCTTGGTCGAATCATGATGGTCAAATATGGTGAAAGTGATCACGTAGACGATTATGCATTAGGCCTCCAGTTATTTAAATTAGCACAAGATCTAGGACATGAGCATGGCAGGGAAAACGTTCAACAAGCCTTACTGATGAGACCTCATCATTATCCTTCGAAAGATGAACTGTTAACCAAAGACTTAATCAGTCCTTATCTTGCTAGTGTTAATCATGAGCAGGTCGCTTCATCTGTCAATGTATCAGCACCACCAGCATCAACTACTTCTAGTCAAGCACCTTATGTCGATGAGGATTTACTCGAAGAGTATCGAGGGCTTGCTGCAGGATTATTAATCACTTCTATTTTCAAAGCGGTTTGCTTTGGTGCAGGTTTAGCGATTATCTTATGGGCAAGAGGTAAAGCTGAGGAGTTAACGATTCTTCTACCCATTGTGTATGTATTCGCTGTTGTTGTTGCGGGTTTACCAGGATTACCGAAAGCTTTTAATAACTCATATAACTATAACAAAAAATGGGATCGTTTTTTTGGTAGAGCTGAATATAAAGCAACCATTGATCTTGATCGAAACAAAGTGACAGTTAAAAAGAATACGGATTGGTTTTCAATCATCTACATTACACTACTCAATCTTCTGCAAGCAGCGATGTTTATGCCTTTTGAAGTCATTCGTGATTTATACCGATTTATCGTTATCAAAAAGAAAATCAAAGAGATTTCATAAAAAAATGAGGATGATCGCCTGATCATCCTTTTTTGTTCGTTTATTTGATTTCTAACTTTAGTATCTCTTCATCATCATCCATCTCTTTTGTGTCAATAAAGCCATAATTGATATAAAACTGATAGGGCATGGGGCTATGCATCGTACATGATGTGTATAGATACTTAATGTTTTCTTCTTGGCATTTTTGATAGATAAGATCAAGAACTTGTTTTCCATAACCTTTTGTTTGATAAGGTTTAGCAATCATAAAACGCCATAAATAATAGGCAGGTTGATCAACTTCTGGTATATCCTCATCGTGTAGTGCAAGCATGACAAAACCAATCGGTTCATCTTCTAAATAAATGGCTTGTGGCCACGCACGATTTAGATTAACATAAGCTTGTGCAAGTGATAAAACATTAGATGCAACACTTTTTTGTTGATTCTCATCTAACATTTTGGTTAATTCGATTACTTTGAATATATTGTCAGTTGTGACATTTTTTAATTGAATCATAGGTAATTATCTCCTTAAATTAATGAATATCATGCGCTTGAGGATCACGATTTGATAAATGTAGGATATTACATGAGTTTCCTTCAACACCATGACATTTTAGAAGAGCGTATCTAACACCAAGTGGTCCTACTAAAGCATTGACAAGCGTTGCTGTCATGACAACAATTAAAATCATGGTGCCATAAATCGTGTTTGATAATGCGCTTCGTGCAAAGAATGCTAGACCGATGGCTGCTTGTGCTTGTGGCAACAAGCAAAAGCCTAAATATTGTCTAACCGTTTGATTAGACTTAGCAACCTTACCACCTAAATAAGATCCTCCAATTTTTCCAAAGAACCGCATCACTACATAAATCAGAGAAACAATTAAAATCAGTGATACATTTAAGCTCTGATATGAATCAGCAATCAGTAAAACAATTTCAGCACCAAGAACTGTAAAGAAGATAATTAAGATAGGTGCTGAGAATAAATCCATAATCCGTTCTGTTTCGTGTTTCGCAAGATTAGATGACATGTTTGAAAAGAAAATACCGGTTGCCATCGGCAGTAAAATCGGTGATAAATGAACATGAATATGAAAAATAGTAAATCCACGGTTAGCAATAGCAATAGATGCTAACACAGCAACAATCGTTGATATTAAGATAACTAAATCTTTTTCAATATCTTCGTATTTAAGATAGCGAATGATGCGTACTAAAATATAGCCAATGACTAGACCAATCAAAAGAGAAAAGATGATTTCTAAAACAGGTCCTGTTAAGATCTCAATGAACCCAAATTTAGTTCCTTTTTCGACAGAAGTTGCATATACAAGTGAAATACCAAATAACATAATCGTTATGGAGTCCTCTACACCATGAAGAGGCACAAGTGTATCCGTTAGAGGCCCTCTAGACTGCATTTTCTTAGTGATGAGTAAAATGGGGCCTGGTTCGGTTGCAATTGCAAGCGCACCAATTAAGATGGCAATATGAAGTGGTAAAACAAGCAGATACAGTGCGATAAACACTAAAACAAATGCAAATACCGCTTGAAAGAGTGTTACAATAATCACTTCTCGGGTTCTTTTTTTAATTTTCTTAAAGTTAAGTTCTAACCCAATACTAAATGCAATAAAACCAATACCAATGTTAATGACGACTTCAAAGGCATCAACAACATTCCCATATCCCATAAAAAATAAAATAACCCCTAACATAAGGCCAATAATGATATAGGCGGTCAAGTTAGGGACTTTAAGTTTCTCAAAAAAACGACCTGCAAATAAGCCCAAAATCATGGTTATACTTAACAAAAAAATAACTTCATAAAAGCTAGTTGCACTAGCTTCAGCAGCAAACACTATCATATCTATCATGTCCTTTGTGTGTTATGTCAACCCTATGATAGCACAGTAAAGGAGATGTTTCAAGTCGATAATTGCTTAAAGATGATGATTATGCTTCTCTTTCAAAGGTGATTATGATTCTGACATTGAAATTCATCCAATATGTTGTTGATATGACTTTCCATCCATCTTTAGCCATCTTATTCATAAGCTCTTCAGCAGCTTTTGGATGTTTAGCTTCTAGCACTTTGTAGGTATACATGTGTCAATCTCCTTTGTGATCGCATCAATTATTGATTTTCTAGTTTATTTTTAAGATAATCAAACAACTCTTTGGCATCAAATAAGAAAACGTCAACTAATAGTTTCCCATCCATTTGATATTCACTTCTTATCACTTTTCCACCGAGATGATAATAATAGCCTTGAGATGGTGATAGACGGTGATTATAGACAATAACAACATCTTTTTGATGTGGTTGATAACACTTTAAGACATGATAGAGAAGGCGTGTGGAAATGTGTTGATTTCGATAATGATTATCTACCCAGAGGCCATTGATTTCAATGGCATTAGGATGATCATATGTTTCAGCAAAGCTTGTAAAGATTGCCCCAGTTAGTGTCTCTTGATCAAACATACCATAGAGTAGGCGAACGTCATGATGTTCTTCTGCTGTTTGACTCCAAGTGAGCCAAAATTGATATTCTTCTTCAACGTTTAGATCATTTTCAGCAACTCCTGCTAACTCTTCAGTCCATGAGTCAATTTTAAGTTTGACAGCACTTTTAAGCTGTTCATCACTTAGTTTCTTAAGTTCCATAGTCAACTCCTTATCAAATGAAATAATCAACTAAATCGTTCTTTCTAACCTCTATTTTATCACTTGATACGAGTCATACACAAGATGTGTTTATTTTGACATGAAAAAAGACCCTAAGGTCTTTATTCATCATCCTCATCAGTAGTTGATTCTGGTCTCTGTTTTTTGATGAACGTTCTAAAGATATCTTTGATTTTATCTGAATCTAAGAAAGGTAGGCACCATGTTGCATCAAAATCAGGTAAATCTCCTTTTTCAGAAGCCTGATAAATATCTAAGACTTTCGTTCTGCTTATAAAAGGAATCGCTTTACGAAGGTTTTCAGCATCTTTTTTCTCAATTAAAAGATCGACTATGTCATGTAAATCATCACGATCTAAAAAGGGATACAGAGATACAAGTTTTACATTTTGAATCTCACCACTAATAATTTCTTCAGCAACTTTTTTGAGTTCTTCTCGGTCCATAAATGGTAATAAATGTCTATATTTCATCTTAATGTTTTTCTCCTTTTCTTTGTTTGTTTAAATGAATAATGTTTAGTCCTTCTTCATTAAAGAGCATCATCTGTTCTTCCTCTGACATCATGTGATGGAGTGCATTTAAATCTTTATCCATTTCTTTTGAAATGAGATTGCCTAGTAGATATCTTCTTTCTACCATACTCATGTATGGCCATAGCAGTTGTACATCAAGGTTGATTTTACCTGACATAAATTGGTCTATCATTTGTTTTCTCTCCTTTGGTGTGAGGAGGTAAAAGATGTTTTTAATGTTTTCATTGATGTGTTTAGAGTTTAGAAAATGATAGATGACTGATTCTCTTGGGTATTGCATAAACATCGATTGATAATCATCATCTTTTAAATCGGAACCATCTAACAAGTAGTCAATGGTCACATCAAAGAGTTCAGTCATTTCTAGGAGAACCTCGAGGCTGGGAATCGATTTACCCATCTCCCATTTACTGACTGCTTGTCTAGAGACATAAAGTGCATCCGCTAGTTCGTTTTGTGTCATGCCGATTTGTTTTCTTTTCTCTACTATTTTTTTACTGATGACATCTAAATTGAGCATATTTACCCTCCTTACACTTTTAGTATACGTCTAAGATGAATTGATGACAAGCAACTGTTGGTTGCATCTCATCTATGTGACATGATAGTCTTTAAAAAACAGGATACTAACAAAATCAACATCCATCATGTGATTTACTGTTAGCATCCAGGTTAATGGTTGACTATTTCTTTTTCTTATTTTTTTGGATTTCTTCTATAGCAGCTGCATAAGCCATAAACATAATACCTACAGCAGGCCATATGATCCATGTTAAGTCCCATCTTCTTGTGATAAAGCTTGTTGCTAGATAGATCATTAATGCTATAGGAAACACGACACTAGCAGCTAAATCTTGTTTGCGCTCTACTTCTCGCATTTCGGGTGTGTATTGACCTTTTTTTAATAGTTTTGAATAACTCGATTGAATCATACCTCTTCGAATTAAAATAAAGACACCAAGTCCTACAATAAATAATCCTAACGAGATAAAAAGTACTTGTCTTTGTTCTACAAAGGCACTCGAAACAAATAAGATAACTGATGAAATGATGATAAGAACACCTAATAAGATACCTTTGTGATATGTTTTGATGAAGTCTTTGGCTAACTTTTCGACATGAAATCGATCTTTAATATCTAATTCGTAGTCGTTTTCGAACAAATGATTAAAAGAAGACATTTCAAGACCTGCAGATATAAATAATCCGATGGCAGGAATGACATGAATGACAATTAAAAGTGCAGTGAGCAAACTACGTCTTGATTCATGTTCAAAAACTTGAGCGTTTCTACCTACGATAAGGCTTAAAGCAACGCCGAAGATGATCATAAACACACCTAAAGCGACACGAAAGCTATGTTTTTTGTAAACCTTTAAAAAGGGTTCATATTGGTCTTTTGTAATGATTGACGTTTTACTATCTTCCATTTGAATATCGAGTTCATCTAATAATTCGTCAATATTGCCAAATTCAGAAATAACAAGTCCTACCGCTTCATTTTCAGATTTACCAAGGTTTTTATAGTCCTCGTATTTCTCAATCATGGTTTGATATAAGTCCTCTTTTACTTTTAAGATATGTTCTGTCTTAGGTAATGTAGCAAACATATTTTCTAAAAATGTATAAATGGTATTCATGGTAATCCTCCTATATTTTATATGAATTTGTTAATAACATCTTGTGTGGTTGCCCACTCATCTTTTTTCTCATTTAAGTAAGATAACCCTTCATCAGTGATTTGATAATAGGTTCGCCTACTCTCTTCTTGATTTGGTTTTGTAATAGGTTTGATAAATCTGTTTTTTTCGAGTCTCGTAAATGCTGAGTAAAGTGTTGTTTCTTTGATGATGTATTTGCCTTCTGTTAGTTCTCGTATTGTTTTTGAGATTTCATACGCATAAGATGGTTCTTTACTCAAAATGGCTAAAATGATGGTGTCATTGTATCCTCTAATAATGTCACTTGAAATCATGGTATCCTCCTACTCTATCTGTCGTAGTAATTTCATTGTACCACAACTACTACGACAGGTAAAGTACTTTTTTCTATTTTTCTCATTTTTTTTGTTTTACTTTTACTGGGATTCTATTGAATCCCCAATACAACAAAAAAAGGAACAGTTCAATAGAAACTGTCCCTTTAATGTGGTGTTTATATATTCTTTTAATACATTGGTGGGGTTGGCATAGCAGTTTCTTTTTCTTTAATTTCAACAACTGCTGCTTCGGAAGTAATCATAAGTGCCCCAATGCTTGACGCGTTAAGTATTGCATTTCGTGTTACTTTTGTAGGGTCAATGATACCCTCTTTCATCATATTAACCCATTTTCCTTCTTTGGCATCAAAACCATAATCCTTGTCTTGCTTACGTTGTTCTTCGAAGATGTCTTGTCCATCAAATCCTGCATTTTCAGCAATTTGATAGAGTGGTTGAGATAACGAATCGAGTACTGCTAATATCCCTTTATAGATATCAATGTTGTCATCTTTTAGTGTTTGTTTGAGTTCTGTTTGAATGTCGACAAGTATTGAACCTCCACCTGTTACAATACCTTCAAGAATAGCTGCTTTTGTAGCATTAAGCGCATCTTCGATGCGTAGTTTCTTTTCTTTGAGTTCTGATTCAGTAGCTGCACCTACTTTGATGATTGCAACACCACCAGCTAGTTTAGCCAAACGTTCTTGAAGACGTTTTTTATCATATTCAGTATTTGATATATTCATTTGTGCTTGAATTTCATGAATACGATCATCAATAGCTTGTTTATCGCCTTGACCACCAATCAATGTTGTTGTGTCTTTTTTCACAACTGCTTTATGAATTAAACCTAGATCTTCGAGTTTGATGTCTTGGAGTTTCATTTGCAAATCTTTTGCATAGAATGTCGCTCCAGTCAAAATGGATATGTCATTTAACATTTCTTTTTGATTGTCTCCGAATCCTGGAGCTTTAGTAGCAACCACATTAAATGTTCCTCTTAGTTTGTTTAAGATCAATGTTGATGTCACTTCATTTTCAATATCATCAGCAATGATGAGTAATGGTTTATTTGCTTTTACAACTTGTTCTAGTATCGGTAAAATATCTTGAATTGTTTGAACTTTTTGATCTGTTACTAAAACATAAGGATTTTCGAGTTCTACTGTCATTGTTTCACGGTCTTTAACGAAATATGGTGATATGTATCCCTTATCATATTGCATACCTTCAACAACTTCTAGTTCTGTTTCAAAACCTTTTGACTCATCGACAGATATAACACCATTTTTTGAAACTTTGTCCATCGCTTCTGCAATGATTCTTCCAATTTCTCTTGATGAAGCACTAATACTAGCGACATTTTCGATATCTTCTCGTGTTTCAACTGGTCGAGACTTTTCCAATAATTTCTTAGCAACTTCTTTACCAGCTCTTTCAATACCTTCTCTCACTAATACTGGATTAGCTCCATTGTCTACAGCTTTAAATCCTTTATGAATAATGGATTGAGCAAGGAGTGTTGCAGTTGTTGTGCCATCACCTGCAACATCATTTGTTTTAGATGCTACTTCGTAGAGAAGTTTTGCTCCCATATTTTCATATGGATCATTTAATTCGATTTCTTTAGCGATGGACACACCATCATTTGTAATTAAAGGTGATCCATAACCTTTGTCTAATACAACATTTCTACCTTTAGGACCAAGGGTGATTTTCACTGCGTCAGCAAGTAAATCTACCCCTTTTAATAAAGATGATTTTGCATCTTTACCGTAACGAATTTCTTTACTCATTGTAAGTACCCTCCTTTAAGATGTTTTTATTTTTCTAGAATGGCAAGAATGTTTTTTGATTGAACTAGTAAATATTCAACCTGATCAATTTTGACTTTTGTCCCAGCATATGATTGATAGATGACTTCGTCCTCAATTTTTATGTTTTCAACTTTAGGACCTACTGAAATCACTTTGCCAATGGCTGGTCTGTCTTTGTCTTCAGTCGCAAGAATGATACCACTTGCTGTGGTTTTCTCTTCTTTTTTTACTGAAAGAACGACATAGTCTTCTAATGGTCTAATCACAATAATCCCTCCATTTCTGGCACTCTTTTGTTTGTTGTGCCAATTCAATTATTATTATATTCAAATGGAAAAAGTTGTCAAGTATTGAAACTTAAAATTATTAAATTATTATGATTGACTTCATTATTTATGCTATATAATTTGTCAAGAGAATTAAAAGCTTAAAAAATATAATGAACTTTTATAATAAAAAAGCTGGAAGTCTACAAAACCCCTGCTTTTAGATAGTTGTACTATTTTCATATACTTAAAAAGTTATAAATAGTAAGAAAATATTAAAAGATTGGTAGTGTCAAGAATTTTGTGTAAATGAAATGAATTAAAGTATTAAGAACTCTCTTTAGTGCTTTTAGATTTTTGAGCACGACGTTTAATTGAACATTTCATTCAGTTCAGCCGTAACAAGTTTAAAGCCTTTATGTATCCTCATTTGAAATCTTTGGTTATAATCTCCTGCATATATTCTAGTTTACACTAAGTACAGGTTTTTGGTATCAGTTCATCTTTGAAAATCTGCATCAATTCTGATTTGGTTCCTTCTGTATAAATCATAAAATGCACTTATTGTGTAATTAGTTATTGAATAATTCAATAAAATCTCCTCCTTTGGAATATGAACATATTATATTATAGCTTTTTTTGATAGTTTCATTTGTTTAGAAATGCTTTAAGAACATACTTGGTGATAAATGAAGTAATTTGTAGAATCTTCTGTTGATTAATATACAATCGATTTTTCATTTCATGAACATCGTCAAAATTATCTTGTATAATCCCAATAATCTTATCTATATCGTATTCATAAACACCAATGTCTCTTAACATTTTTTTGCATGGAGAATTTATATAGAATCTTTCTTCAATTTCGGTAATGACCTTCGTCTTGTATGTGTTCAATATATTTGAGGGTGCATTGTTTTTTTCAAGAAAAAATTCAATAATTTGACATCTATTATAGAACTGGTGTTCTAGTGAATTTTTGGTTCTGATAACATCACCAATGAGTTCATTCGTATCCAAATTTTTCCATGCTTCTACATTCTTAATATTGTTTACAATAGTTTTGACGTTAGGTCTTTTGTAGTCAAGTAAGCTTGTTATGATGCTAGCAATAATTTTGTCATTTCTACCGTTCTTTTGTTGTGAAACTCTCCATGAATGTAAAATGGTGTAATAGAACCCCCCAAACGATTGCTCTAAACGTACTATTGAATCATATAAATCAGTCTTCGTTGTATCAAATTTATCCAGCATTTTTACGCATGTATTAAATCTAACTTTCGATCCGACTTTTAATTTATACTCTTCTTCATTTGTCTTAAGTCTTGTATAAAATTCCAGTACACTCTCATGCTTGTCTGAATTTCCAGTTTGAATATCAACATCAAGTGTCTCTTCGCTTAGTTCGAACTCAATGCTTCTTATTGCATCATCAATTGTAAAATTTGGATCCGATTGAGATTTTATATAATAAGCATTACCAATTAAATGTTTATTCAATCTTCCAGTTCTTCCAACCAAATTAAAAAAATCGAAAGCTGTAAAAAGGTCCTTGTTGGCCGTATCTGATTTGCGAGAAGGTCTTGTTATAATGATATTCTTCGCTGAGGTATTTACACCTTCAAGCAATGTTGATGAGCATATCAATTTGTCATAACCAGAATTATCATCATCAAATGTTGATAAAAGTAATAACCTAATGCCTAAGGGTAATTGTCCATTATGTATTAGGTACCCATTTTCAATTGCTTTAATTAAATACCACTCATCATGAATCTCATCAGCTGCCCATTCAAGAAAATTATCTATATCATTGTTCTCACCTGAAAAATAGGTAGTTGTGTTAACTGTTACATAGTCCACAAAATTGACCATATTTCTAGGTGTTGGAATATAGATAAGTGTCTTCTCGTTAGGTAACTCTTCTTCCAAAATTTGAAGTGCCTGAGCGAATCTATCACCCTCATCGATTATTGGTTTTTCAATTACTCTATTAACAACTGGTGAATAATTGCTGTGATGAAAAAAGGGTTTTTTATCTAATTTTTCAACTTTCTCTATTGATTTAATAAATGGTGCTAACAATACATATTTTGTTGCCTTCTTGGATAGATAATAGTAAGCCATATTTAAAATTAGTACTCGATCATCATGTTCGTCAGTTTCAAGTTTGTATACCTCATCTATCACTAATAAATCAATATTTTCAAATAAGTCATATACTTTATTAGAAACTATTCTATCGTGAGTGACAATAAAAAGTGTTTTATTATCATCTAGTTTGTAGTCTTTGTCAGGATCTATATTAGTATAGATTTTATATTCAGCAAACTTATCACTGTAAATTCGCACTATCTTTTTAATATATTCGTCAATAAGTGCTAATGTCGGTACAACAAGAATTACAGTATGTGGTTGATTGTAACTAATATACTCGAATATGCAAAATGTTTTGCCAAAACTTGTTGGCGCACTAACAATTAGTGCATTATTTTCATGCATTAGTCTTAATATCTTCACCTGTTCAGGATGCAGTGAAATTGAATCATCTAGGTAGGATAGCGAAAAACTATTATAAATAGATGATTCAATATTAAAGTGCTTAGAATATATTGTAAGTCCAACTGAATAAAGATTATCTGCTATTTTTTTTGCTGCATCAGTCTTATTTAACGATTCTCCCATATACACAATATATCTGTCTCTTAAAGACTTTATATTACTAGGTTGCTTTTCCATATAACTCACCAAGCATTTCGTTTATCTTTATAGTAAATGATTCCAACAATTCTTCCTTCGAGACTACAGGAAGGCTGATAATTGTATAAATAGTTTCAACACCGAAAAAATACAATCTCTCTAATTTATCCAATTTTTCTATTATTTGTGCATGATCAATTTCAGTGCCATGAGCTATAAAAATAGGAACACCAATTTTTTCGGTCTTTGTTTCTTTTAGAAACTGTTCAAACTTCATGCATAATCCAATTTCATTCTTATATACATCATTTATTATATTGAGCTGCAGAAACTCATTTGAAAGAATTAAAACATACTCGTCTTGAAGTTGTTTTTCATAATCTCTTATTGACTGTTTTATCAATGATATCCCAGTGTCTATGTTTTTCGTGAATTTAGATTCACCGAACATAAGCATTTTTTTGGGTTTTGAGTAATGTAGAGTGTCAATACCAAACACACTCATATTCCTGTCTGTTGTAAGTTTAGATTTTGGAATTATACAACTGCACTCAAAGTATTTTTCCAGAAGAACTGAAAGTATATACTCACCAATTTTTCCCGCTTTATCTTTTCTAATATAAAAAGAGTCTTTATCGCGGTTCTCAAGAATACCCTCATCACAAAGAATCTTCTCAAGATCAGTTGTTAAGATTGATATCGGATGTTTTTCAACATTATGTTCATCAATAAATAGACTGAGATTTTTATATAGTGATACATAATTCTTCGAAGTTGGCTCATATAACACTTGATTTGAAAACTTGAAATGATCAAAAAGAGTCTTTTCAGAAAAGAAAAAGTTAAATAACTCATCAAACATTTTTTTCTTATCTGCGATTTCGATATATACATATACGTTCATATCTTTGTGACAATAAATATCGTATATATCTATGGTGACCTTCTTAATTTCAATCATGCTCAATACTATCTCCTCCGTTACATTGTTTTTTTCTAGTGATAAAAAATGTTATAGATGCTAGCAATAGTTCAATATCCCAAACCTACCCTATTTAAATTAACTTGTCTTAAAAGTCAGTTCGCAATCACATCACCCCAACCACATTTTTAGTATGTTATAGGGTGACTTGACTCAATCAGTAACTTTTACAATATTTACACCATCAGATACACTATTTTTATCGCTTAAATAGGCTCTTTTTCGCCATTTTTTGCACACAACCAAACATTACTTCGGTGTGGATATTATGATATGAAATTTCTCTACTCTGAGTTCGTATCTATTAATCTCCATGTTGAACTAAACATTCATAATGAAGCAAAAATCTTGGTGAAAATCATTTATGAGTTGAGACGCATTTTAAAAAATTCTTTTAATACTTTTTCTCTCATTAAAAATAAAAAACTAGAGGACTTTTGTCATCTAGTTTGTAATTTCTAGTTAAAAGGATCCCCACCCTGTAATAATGATAACTTAAAAATGCTTCTATTGTCAATACTAATTTGTAACATGAATCCTTAATTGCTTATCTCTTATACTGTAATAAAAAGTCTTTCTCCTCTTGATTAAGTCTACGACTTTCCCTACATTTCTGAATTCCTTTATTTACGATTTTTCTATTGAGTTCATCATGGTTGATTAAATATGACAATGTTTGCTTTTGATAACAAATGATACATTCACTAAGTAGCCAACCAGCCATCATAATAACATAATAGGCATCTTCTTTGTCAAGATTTAACAATGTACCAAATATGATAGGTAATACCGTATGGTCTTTAACCATTTGAAATAATATCATCAGACTTAACCGCCTTACAAAAACACGTTGATCTGTTACATATTTGTGTGATAACAATAAAAACTTATCTTTACTTTCTTCTGTTATTGTAAACGATAATAGATCGCAATGTGCCCAGTTTTCCATGACATTAAGATACTTACTTAAGAATATTACCATGATATCAAAATCTCTAATTTTTGAGACAATCATGCCATAAATTGCGATACTTTCATAGTTATCAAAGATTTCAAGTTCCAAAAAAGATAAATAGTTCCCTTTCATGATATCATTAACCATTCGATGGATTACTCTTGTTGGAACACACAAAAGATTAAGTTTTGTATTTAAAATTTCTCTTGCCCATTCTTCTTTTTCTTTTTGATGAAAAGATAACAAATAGTTTAAGAATAGAGTTTTGTCTTGAATGGTCCATGTTAATCTATTTAGTTCCATAAAATCTCCTTTTCACGACTGCTGATGACATAGAATTTTACTCATCATCACTGAGATTACCTATATTCATACGCCCTGAACAACCTAAGTCTTTATATGAATTACATCCCATAAAGGGCCCATAAGGCCCTATTTTTCTAATCATATAGTCATCACATTCAGGACATTTTAGATTCAAGTTGATATCTTTATTTGCACTGTATTCACAATATGGGTAATTGGAGCATCCATAAAAGTCATCATCTTCTCCTTTTCTTAGTACAAGATGTCCATCACATCTTGGACATGAGAAAATGTCTAGCTCATCTGTAATTCCATGTAGCACAACATGTTGTTTTTCTTTTTTGAGCTCTTCAACAAATGCTGATGCGTTCGTTTGAACAATTAGATGACATGTATATTTCGCACGCGTCAGTGCAACATAGAATAGTCTTCTCTCTTCAGAATGATGACATCCATCATCATGTGATAAAACCATTTTTAACAGTTCATCATCAGCGATTTTACTAGGAAATCCTAAAATGTGATTCTTATTGTTCACAATAATAACATGTTCTGCCTCTAATCCTTTCGCTTTATGTATAGTAAGGAACTTTATATCAATATCAGGAAATTGTTGTTTGACATTATACAACTCTTCAGAATCTAAATCAAAGTTGTACCTACCTATGATAAGCACTTCATGGCATTCACAAATAGATATAATGTTGTTAATGATTTCACTAATTACATGAACAGTCGTTTTCTCATTTTGTGCATAAAGATGGATTGGATTTTTAAACTGTCTTGTTGAAACAACGTTTTTACTCATCTGTTTATCATTTCTCATAATAAACTTTGAAGCTATTGATACTAACTGTTGTGGATTTCTATAAGTGGTTTGAATTTTATGAATGATGGATGACTTATACTTATCTTGAAAAGAAGTAAATTGATTAATATCGCTACCAGCAAATCTAAAAATGGATTGCCAATCATCACCAACAAAGAACAACTTAGTTTTGTTCTCCTTAACAAGTGCATTTATGAGTTGACTTTTTGATTCAGAAATATCTTGATACTCATCTATGATGATATAATCATAATTGCCATAATCATGAAACGCAACATAATTCTTCGCTTGGAAAATCATATCAGAAAAATCAATCAAATTCTTATCTTTCAAATGTTTTTCATATTTGTCAAAAATAGGAATGACTACATTTAAAAACAGCTTTGCGCGATACTGATTAACGTAATCAACATCAACCATTTTTGCAAAGAGTTGCTCCTTATTTTCATAGATTTTTCCGGACTCTTTTAAAATGGTAATAAACGTTTTTATGAGTTTTTTTAACTCTTGAAAGTATTTCGTATTAGATGCGTTAATTTGACTTAATAGTATTTCTTGATCAATAGGTTTTATTTCAACCTGCTTTTCAATTAATTTCTTCTCTAGTTCAGTTAGTAACTCACCTTTTTGAGCCATATAAGAAAAAGTTTCAATACATGTTGTATGATATTCAAGATGAATACCTCTTTTCCATTCCATGCTCTTAATATATTTTTCTTCTTCGGATTGACTCAACCAGTTAGCTTTGTTTCGATTATCAACACCAAAGTGTTCAATATATATATCATACTTGGGTAGATAGAAATCAGGCTGATATTGTTTATAATGCTTAGTAGCTGTATCATGTTTATAATTATCTTCATAAATATACTCAATGCCATTAATAAATAAATAGTTCGCAATTTGAAGTTCTGCGAGACTTTTAACTCTTTCTCCTTGAATTGTCTTTCTTTCTTGATTATCGAGATAAAATCTACTTTTTAGCGTTAAAAGATCAACTGCTTTTATCTCTTTTGTATACTTACTTCGAGATGAATAGCTTGATTCATCAATATACGCATAACTATAATATGCAAACATTTCAATAAATGAATGCATATGAGATACATTTCTTTTAATATCGTGTTGAAAATATGTGTTAATTATTTGATCTAGTAAATCATCATTCGCTATGTTAGGTTTTTTGTCTTGTTTTTCTGTCAGAATGTTCAGTCCAAGTTTATGAAAGGTATAAGCAGGAACCTTCATTGCTGTTGTTTTATAAACTCTTTTTTCCATTTCTTTAGCAGATTCGTTTGTAAATGTAATGAGCAATATTTTACTAGGATCAACATGTTGAAATTTGACTAAATATGCAACTTTTGCTGCTATTGTAAGTGTTTTTCCACTACCTGCTGCAGCAACTATTAATGTTGCATACTCATCGGCTATTATGGAGATTCTCTGCTCATTATCTAATGAAAGATTATGAAAATTATCAAAAAAACCTTTAATTTCTTGATCATTCAATTTTGAAGAAATGTATGCTTGACATAGATCTTTATAATAATAATGGCTTTTCCACTTTCGGTAAGTAAGCTTAAAATTTTTATAATTTTCGTTACCTCTAAGAACTTCATCAACAAAAAAAGGCACTTTGTAAAAAAGATTTTTGATTTCACTAAGCAATGATTCATATGTTGTTTTTTCAAGGTATTTTTGAAGAAGATCATATGGTTTTACTTTTTTTTGTATTGATTCAACTTGATCCAAAAATACAACCGAGAGTCTTTTTGCATGTCTCCATTGCTTCGCAATAACATAGATGATAACTATGACAATTATCAGCAAAATAATCAAAATATACTGCCAGCCTGTTGGCATCTAATAACCCCCTAATTTTTTTACTTGCTTATTGCATTAAGAAACTAGTCCCAAATAGATCAAATTTAACATTCTGTAAGATTTCACTTTTCATCTACATGAACCTTTTGGCAATGAGGACAAACAATATCTGTATTATTATTGATCTTGGTAATATTTCTAAAAAACATCGAAGCTTCAACTTGTTTCTTATAATACCAGTATTCATCATGTTTAAAATCTGATTTTTTAATTAGGTACTTTTTAAGATTAGCTATTTCTGTATAGATAAATGGTTTCTTAGTCTCTTCACAAACATCTTCTTTAATCTCTGTCATGCAATCATGACATTGATGATAGCCTTGATAATGATCTTTAATTAAGTTACCTCCACAAAATGGACATATATCACGTTTAGTATCCGAGTAGATCATGCCTTTTAAAATGATTTGCTGAATTCTTCGAAATGAATCGACATCTTGCATACTGATATAGACGTCATCTCTTTCTAAATAATCTTCATCAAACTGATTGACGACAATCAGTTCATGAATACCATAATCTTTTTTAAGACTATTAAATGTTTTCATGTCATAAAGATTGCTTGAAATCATCATTTTATACGTTTTGTCTTTTTTGAAATAGAGTAAAATTTCTTTTTTATGGTTACTAAAGATTTCTAATGTCCATCCTTTAAACGTGAAAACAGCATCAAGCGAACTTAGATTCATTTTAAAGTTAGGATCAATTTCAAAGTTTAAGTGACCAATTGAAAAGAGTGTTAATATCTGTACATACATCAAATAGTTTAAACGCATGGACTCAAAGTCCATCATGACCTCTTCGGTTTCTTTGAGTTTAACTTGTTGACCTAATAAGTATTTATAAGTTCTAAAGACTAAATTATAGTCTTTTTGCATCAAAAAGATATTTGTTTTCTTGAGTGCCATGTTATGATTGCGGTTTAAATTCTTTCGATAAACCGGTTTATGAAGTCTAGGTTGGATGGCTTGCGTAATTGTTGATAGCTCACTCAGCATGCGCTTAGACATGTTAAAAAACTGAGAGAAATCGCGAATATAGCCGGTATGCAGTTTTCCTAGTGCCAAAAAATAATTTAAGTGATTCACTTTTTCAAGTAAATTAAAACGCATGATATTGCTTGCATAAAGCAAGCTATTTAATGTTTTTCGATTCGTTTTAATCCAATATAAGACTTCATCCACAAAATTACAGAAAATAATGTTTTCATAAATACTATAATCATCTTCATAGATTCGTGTTAATAGTTTTCGAGGTCTTACCCCTTTTTTGGTGATATTTGAAACTAAATGTGTATGATTTGCTAAATGCAGGAGTGTATGTTGATTAATAATGCGTGCATTTTCAACGGGTAAGACATCATCTGAATCTTTTAAAACAATAATAGGCTTACTAAAGATACGTTTTACAGCTGATGTTGACTTTCTCACATACTGGATCATGTGATCCAGTTTGTTAAAGTCAAAATCAGGGTCAATGGTAAAAAGCGTCATATCATGTACGACATAATAATCAAACTCGATATAGGTTAAAACCTGATGTCTTTTAACAAAAGACGCGATGCCTTCTAGAAGTGACGAAAAACGATGATATTCTTCAAGTTTAAACTTATCAATGTTTTTCATATTAATCATTATCTAAACGTTTAATAAATGCTGCACATTGATTCAAGTTTAGTTTCTCAAATTCCATCTCAAGTGATTCTTTATCATCAATCGTTTTCACTTCTAGTTTCGCAACAACTTTACTAAGTAATATCTTTTCAACAGCTTGGTTTTCACGATCTTGACTCGGGAAACATGCCTTATAGACATTCACGAACTCTTCAATTTGTTTTAAGATACGATTCCCAAAAGAAATGTTATAAGGAGAAAGGAGCGCTTCAACACTCTTGATGAGTTCATTTGTCTCTGCATCAAAATCACCTTTTTCTTTGGCTTCATTTAACATGTTATTAATGGTTTGGTAGTCAAAAAATTGACGCGTCATGGGGTTAGAGTAATTACGCACTTTACTTGCACGTTTTGTAAAGTTCATCGTATGTGCTCTATCATAGACTTTATCTGAGATTACAAAGGTTGATTCATCTCTATTTGCTGTACCAATAAACCAAATGTTCGGTGGAACCTTTAAAGTATTTCCTTCTTCTAAAGCTAAATATTCGATTTCTGCATCATGTTCAGTACGACACAAGCGAAGATTAATGAGTTTAATCTCACGTTTATGCTCTTCATGTTCCATGAGCGATAAGAAATCTGAGAAGTAATACTCAATACGCGATAAGTTCATTTCATCGAGTAAGACAAAGGTGAAAATGTCTTTATTAAGCGCTGCTTTATAGACAGCCTGTGTGAACTTTTTAGGTGTAAACTTCATCGAGAACTCGTTATAGTAACCTAATAACTCGTTTTTATCTTTCCAAGAAGATTCAACTTCAATAATCTCACAGTTTCCAAAAATAGCTTCTGAGAAGATTTTTGGCAAACTGGTTTTCCCTGTACCTGACATCCCTTGTAAAATCGATAACTTACTCGCTCCAAGACCAGCAACGAAGGTTGCGATGTCTTCAGGCGTGTAAGAAAGATGTAGTCTTGAATTTCTTGCATAATCAACGACGAAGTGTACGAGTTCATTGAGTGTCGTATACTCTGTTTTAAAGGTTTGACGATTTGCTAAGTCTTGTTTGAATACGTCAACTTTCGCATCAAGTTCAGTGAAGGCTGGACATGGATCAAATCGTTCAAAGAACTCCTCTTCTATTTTAGCTTGTTCTTCGCTTTCTTCTTTCTCATCTTCCTCTTCTTCAGCTGCTTTTTCTAAAGCCCCTGGAATAGCTCCTTGACCCATGGATAGTACGTTAGCATCATCGAGTAATAAGTCTTCACGATCAAATGATTTTCGAATAAACATTAAAATTAAGATAGCAAGCGATCCCATGAGTGAATAAATAGCATCTGTAGTGACTTTATAGTCATAATCTAAAAACTCAGGGAGTCCAAAACCGTATTCATTGAAAATATCAATAATGACTGCTTGATTAATCTCTTTTGCAATTTGAAAGTAATAACCTGATACAGCAATGATAAAGACAAAGAAAACATTCATTATGGTTGCAAGTTTGACCATCGCACTAAACTGTTTATGTTTCGATAAATAGCTTGATATCGCCATCACTAAAGTAATACCTACACTAATAAGCATCACAACAAGCAAAAACGCAACCATCCGGTAACCAGGATCTAAAATGGGATAATCCTCTAGAATGACAAGACCAGTTAATCGGACAAAATTGGTGTACCCACTATAAGAAATCTTAAGTTTTATAATCGGTAGAAAGAGCATTGATACGGTAACAGCTGTTAGTAAAATTATATATAATAATGGTTCGATTTTTGGATATTTGATGGTTTTTTCTTTAAAGACAACTTGATGATAAGCATTATGTTTTCCTCTAAATATGGCAAAAGAAAAAATCACTGGACACATAAGTGCCATCGGTATAAAGGCGATTGATCCTATTTCATCTTCTGCAAGTGTATAGACGATATCAATCACAATACCTGTGACGAAAAATGCAATCGTTGCTATAAAAATAAATGAGATGAGTGTTTTCGAGTTATTGACAAATCGTTTTTTGTCAAAAAAGTAATTGGATAGACATTTTGCAAAATAGAGGAAGATGATTAAGAACGTGATAAAGTTGACAACAAAATACACCATGGATTCGAGATTTGTATCACCTCTAAGTAGCACGTTAATGAGGACAGCATAATAAGTACCCGATGATTTCTCTAAATAGTACAAAGGAATGAAGAAAGTGGTTATAAAAATCACAATAGCAATAATATCAATGAGCAGCACATAAAATGGTATCTTTGTTTGACTAAACTTAACTTCACGCTCGACTTCTTCTGCATCCAAAGTCTTGATCAGAGTTTTTTTCCTTAAGATTAAAAGGATAAACATACCAACAATGAATACAATATTGATAATGGTTAAAAGGATTGCAAAGAAGGATAAATAATTAAAAGCAGATTGAAAAAGAATCAAACCTGCTTCAAAGAGTAGGAGATAAGTGATACCTATCATAAATCCCCAGTTATTCTTTTTTAAAAAACTAATAAATGCGAGCACAAATGAACCAATGGATGCATAAAATGCAATCATAAACATAAAAGCAATGGTGTTTATATTTGCACCGTCAGAGTAATTATAGGCAAAATACCATAAATTTTCTCCGTCATAGGGTTGTTTGAGTTTGAGTGACATAATCCATAAGTTGATTGCAAAAACAACCACCATCAAGCCAATGGTTAATAGGCCGGTAAACCACGGTTTCTTGAACAAGAGCTTCATATCGTTTCCCCTTATCGTTGTTTTAATTTTTTTATGTCAATTAAAAGTGTGATAAATTTAGGATGCTACTTGCGTATGACTGAAACGAAGTTGTATGAACATATGTCAGTGACTTTCCTTTGTGCTAAGTGAAAGTCTTCAGCATGGAAAACATGCTAAATGGTACATGGTTAATCACTGGATTGCGCCAAATGATACCCTTGTATTCATTAATCTACTCAATATTTTCTCTATTTTTAAAATAGATGTTAACGTTTATTTGCCAAACTTAAAGTTGCCGTCTTTATCCCAAAGACCCCAATATGCACCATATTCGCCTTCATGACTAATTTTCCAAGCTTCATCGAAAGATGAGAAATAAAACAGCAATATGTTTTCTTTTTGGGTCCATTCGAAGGTGTGAATGAAATAGCGCATCGCATTTTCATAAGAAGGCATAGCCCCACCATATTGTTCACCTTTGGTTGGCCATCCTGTTTCACTGATGATGACAGGTTTTCCTTGAGATACTTGATGGACGAGTGCATACATCTTTTTCATGTATTCAACAGCGATATCAAGTGCACAATGTTCCCAAAAAGGATAACAATTTGCAAAGATGACATCGCATGCATCAACGATTTCAGGGTAATTGATAAACATGTAATACGCATCCACATAACCAACCGGAAGATGTGGAACTGCTTGTTTAACACGCTTTATATACGAAATGAGTTTTTCAACCTCTAAATCTTCTCTTAGTAAAACTTCATTACCAATCGCTAGCATATCAGCATAGCCAGATTGTGCAATGTTAATGATGTTTTCGATTTCTTTTTCATTGTTTTCTTCATCACTATCTATCCAAGCACCAACAAGTGTTTGAATACCCTTTTCATGTGCAATTCGAGGTACTTCTTGGTTTCCTAGTGTTGTTGAAAATGTTCGAATCCAATGCGTATAAGGACGAATGATCTCTAACCGATCAGCAATTTGCTGTTCGGTAATGATAGACTTCTCACCTGGATCTTGACCTTCAAGATAGGGACTAAAACTAATTCCTGAAATTTTTTGGTTTAAGATTTCTTTTATCCTTTTTTCAAGTAAATGCTTATCTTCGCTAATGATGGGTTGTTTGTGGAGCAAATATCGATTGACATTCAAGTAACGCATCTGTTCTTTTGGTTTTGACACGGTAATCACCCCTTTTTTATAGAATATCATAGATTTCGTGCTTTCTTAATGACTTTTTAGAATCTTTTTATCAAAAAAATCGTATATATACAAAAAAAATCACCTCACTAAAAAGTTGATGTGATTTTTTAATCTTATATGGTATCATGTGAAGCTAAGTTGATAGATGACATGCTCATAGGGTTTTTCTCTAAACCATTCTGTTTTTACGCCAAATGGCTTAAAGCCGAAACGTTTGACTAACTGAATCGACGCGTGATTTTCAGGATAGATCGTTGCTTGAATATGTTTGATGTGAAAATCTTTTGAAAGATAGTCTAACAACTCTTTTAGAGCTTCTGTCATATACCCTTGGTGCTGATACGCTGGAAGAAGATCATAACCGATTCCAATTGTTTGATTAGCATCATCATAACTATGAAAACCTATTGTTCCGATTTTTTCTTGATGCTCATTGATTAAGATGTAACGATGATTTTTATGGATAGCAGTATGAAGATAGAAATCAATGATCTCTTTAGCTCCTTCTTTAGATGTTAAAGGTTCAGCGTCAAACAAATACTGATTAATGAAGTCATTTGAAAACTGGTTGTAAATAAAATCAATGTCATCATGATTGATGTTTTTAAATGTCAATCTCTTCGTTTTGAGTTCTTTATACATGATTCTTTTCTAAATCCTTACGGTATGTCTTAATCACTTTAATGATACCCCTTAATGCTTTACCATGACCGAATCCACTGGCTTGATTAATGGTTCCTGTAAAAAAGAGTTTCGTATCTTCATCATAAAAAGCATAAGCACCTGTTTGTCCCCAAAATCCAATAAGGTTATTAATGGGATGCTTATAAGATAGAATACGAGGTATCCATAGTTTTTCAATGCCTGTACCAAAGTAAAACTGCCCGGGGAAAAAGATCATCCGATAATTTTGCTTAATCTCGTTAAGATCTTCAATTGGAAAATAAAAGCCATTAAAGAATGCTTTCATAAATGCCATCACATCAGATGCTTTTGCAACGACTCCGCCTTCAGCACCAATACTTGACATATATTTTGGCGCGATTAGAATTTGTTTTTTATAGTAGAGTGGTGCGATTTTTTCTTGTGATGATTCTTGAAATACAAATGATGCCTTTAAACCCAGTGGTTTAAACAAGTAGTGTTCAAATGCTTGATGTATCGGCATGTTTGTCACGATTTCAATGATCTCACCTAATATTTTGAAATTCGTATCGGAGTAGTTAACTTTCTTTGCTTGTCCTGGCTTGAAATAGGGTTTCAATGTTTTGACACGTTCAACCATTTTATCAAATGTCCAATAGACATCATGTTGATTTAAGTGAGTAACAGCCTTACTCCCTGTATCTTCATAATAAAAATAGTCTCTTAGACCCGTTTGATTACTGAGTAAATGTCTAATAGTAATCTGGTTAGTATAGTCAATGTTATTTAAGACATGTAGTCCATCGAGTGTCTTAGGTTTAAAAAATGAAACCATAGGATCGTTTAAAGTAAGTTTTCCTATATTTTTTAATATGAAAACCATTGCAGTTACATAAAGTTTAGATACACTTGCAATAAAATAATAATCGTGATGGGTAAGATTGCCAGATGATGTCAGCGATGAGATGGTCTCATCTTTGTGTTCAACATGAAAGATCGATCCAAAAACAGATTTTCCATTAACCATATCATCAGTTATTTTTTGATAATTAATTTTCGTATTATGTTTCATTTTATTTCTCCTTTTTCTTAAGTTCTAGTAAGGCTAATTCATGTCCCATGTCGATAAAAAGTTCTTTCATCTCTTCTTTCGACATAAAAGATGGATATTGATGGTTTGCTATCATGGTCTGAAAACCAATCTGTAAGGCTTTGACTTTTAAAACCAATACTTTTCTTTCATCCATAGATAGTTTTGAAACAACCGGATCATTTTTTAATCCTTCAAGCATCGCATGTTCTGTAACCTCATAGGATTGGATGTATGGATTAGGATTTAAGACTAACTCTCTAAAAAATACAGGATATCTTTCTGCAAACACAAAACCAGCTCTACCCATGTTTTCATACAAACTAGCTGATGTTTGTTCACTTAAAATCATCTGTGTGATGCCAAAAACTTTGTTGACAACAGCTTCTATCAATTCTTGGATGTTTTGAAAGTTAAAATAAATAGGAGCTACTGATCCATTAATCTTTTTTGCTACTGATCTTGCAGTAATGGCTTGAAAACCATTTATTTCTGCAATTTCAAAAGCAGCCTTAACAATATCATCTTTATTATATTTTGATTCAAAGGGCATAATCATTCCTCCTTTATGTATAACACCTGTTATATATTAAACAATTTTTCGTTATATGTCAACATCTTTTCTAAAAATAATAAAAAAAAATCCCCCAAAAAAGGAGATATTTAATGACATATACTGGCTAAGTGCTCTAATCTACACTCAGTAAATCATCAATAGACATTTTATTGTGACTCTTAGTCAGTTTAAAATATATGTTTAACAAGTAAACCATAGGTGCAAAGTAAATAAAATAGAATAGACGTCCATAAGAGTAAAGGTGGATGTGAGAAAAATGATATGAAACCGCATGTGGTAAAACCTTGAATGCAATTAATACAAATAACCATATGGTGTCATTTCGATTCAGTAATATCGCAGTCACAAAAAACCCTACAAAAATAACGAGATAAACTGTTGAAGCAATTAGGTGTAGTTTTTTTGGCAAATCAATAAAACTTAAAGCAAGTGCTACAAGAGATAACGCAAGGACACCAAGCATTCCATAAAGATAATCAATGCTGACAATCTTTATGCCAAAACGAACTAAAATGAAACGAAACAACATGGCACTTGCAAAGATCCACATGAAATGCACTTTACCACTTATCTTTAATTTTCCTTTATAAAAGAACATAAATGCTAAGAGATAGAAAAATCCATAAATAGGTAAAACAATAATTGAAACTGTATTGCTTTTAAATAAATATTGCACAGCTAAAAAGAACAGTAGGTATACGCCAAAGTGGCTCATGATTAGACCAAATCGTTTGGATAAAGCATTCATTTGAATCACCCCATCTCAATTTCTATTACTTAGCCTCATTATATATCAACCATAATAAAATGACAAATATTTATGTCCTTAGAATTTTATCTATAGGTCTACCTTTAGCAAGTTCATCAATTAACTTATCTAAGTATCTGATTTTTTTCATGAGTGGATCCTCAATTTCTTCGATTCTCACTCCGCATATGACACCTTGAATCTTTGATGCATGTTGGTTTAACTGAGGTGCATTATTAAAAAACGTACGCACATCAACATGATGGTTTAATTGTTCTTCTAATGATGCTTGTGTATGTCCTGTAAGCCAACAAATGACTAAGTCAACCTCACTTTTTGTGCGTCCCTTCTTCTCAGCTTTCAGCACATAATTGGGGTAAAGATTTGAAAATGACATGTGATACAGTCGTTCATAATTACTCATCAATCTTTTTACACTCAAATCTGTAATGATAGATTGAGTTATTCCTTTCTTTTACATGATAATCTATAGTTTTGATTTAATCAATGAAGTTGGTAATGGAGTTTATCATAACACACACATGTATTGCATTTCACCATACTATCGTGACTACTGTTCCTTCTCCAAGTGAGCTTTGAATCTGTAAATTGCCATGTACCCTACTTAATATACTGTTTATGATTTGATACCCATATCCACTTCCTTTTTCATTAAATGTTTTTCCTTCTTCAGCACGATATGGCCCCTGCATGATACATTGAAGTGTATGCTCTGACATACCAATCCCTTCATCACGAATGGTTAAACGCTTTTGCGTTTGATCGATTGTTATTGTTATTGTCTTATGTTCATGTGAGTAGTAAAAAGCATTGAATACAAGATGTTCAATTAATCGCTCTAAATCAAGATCTGAGATTGTGATAAACAAAGGTTCCAGTTCGGTTTTTATGATTATGTTTTTGCTTAGAAAAACATCTCTATATTTATCGATAAAGTTTGTAACATACAAAGATATATCTTGATGATAAGGCAACGTGACATAATCTAACTCTATGAATTTTGGAATTAAATGGGCAATTTTACTCATTTCTTCTTGTATGTCAGTTAAGATTGTTTTTGAATAGGTTATTTTATCTAGTGCCAATGATTCTATATAAATCTGAATAACCGATAGAGGTGTTTTAATATCATGTGCTAAGTTTTTGATGTGAAGATCATAAATTTGCTTCTGTTTTTCCTTTTGTTCTTCATACTGAAATAGACGTCTTTGAAGTTGCACGATTTCGAGATACTCAATGCTCGAATTTTTATGATTGATGTTAGATAAATCTTGTTTAATCTGGATCGTTTCTCGTTTCAAGAAACGATATAGTAACAATATGCCACATGCAAAGACAATGAATGAAATGAGATTCAAGCCTATAAAACCATATAACATATCTTGATTCAATTGCGAAGATTCAAATGTGACTGCTAAATATCCTACCAAAGTGTCTTCATAATAGACAGCTTGTTGATTATTAAGTTGACCTTTAACATCATTTGAAAACACTAGTGAACCTTCAACATCATAGTAACTTAACACAACCTCGTGTGTGTGTGTATAATGTTGGAGGTAAACCATGATATTATCACTTGATTCTTCAGTAGATAGATGAGCTGACATTTCATATAAGTCTGTAAACTGTCTTTTGATCTCTTGTTGGTATTGAACATTCGAAAAAACATAGAACGCAAAATTCAAAATGAGTATAGCCATTAAAAAAATGATTGCTGTTGACTGAAAGACACGATGGATTAATACATTTTTAATACTCTTCATCTTTTTCACCTACAAACTGATATCCTATCCCGTAGTGTGTTTTGATATATGTGATGTTGCAGTGTGGATCATCAAGATTTTTTCGGATATTTTTGATAAATACATCAATCACACGATCATATGCATCACTATTGGAAAAACATTGTTCAATGATCATGTTTCTCGAGAAAACAACATGTGGATGTGTGGCTAGATGAATAAGTACATCATATTCATATGGCGTCAAGATTGCTCGTTTTTGATTCACATACACTTCTCTACTCATTTGATGAATCTTTAAATGTTGTTGATTAAACGATAATATATTGGGATTGTTAACGACAAGCCTTTTTGCAACATTTCTTAATTTAGCCATCAGTTCCTCAATAGAAAAAGGTTTCGTTAAATAGTCATCAGCACCTAAACTAATAACATCAATACGATTTTTAACATCAATTTTAGCAGAAACTACAATGATATAAACATCACTGATTTTTCTTACATCCTTTATTAGTGATTCACCTTGATAACCAGGCAACATGAGATCTAATACGATGACATCGAACTTATCCTTGTTCATCGCAATAAGAGCACTTTCTGCATCATACACTTGTGTTACTTCATATCCTTCTGTTTTCGAAAACATCGCAATGAGCTGGTTGATTTTTCTATAATCTTCAACGATTAACATTTTCACTGATTAATCACATCCTTTATATGAGATAGTCAAGCAAATAATGGCGAGTCAATAAACTCACCATAATTTTCATGTTTCAATCTGAACTCAAGACAGTCTTCAACACACCTTGTTTAAACTCATCAATCATTGTTATCCACTCATTTAATGAGAGGTCGTTGTTGTATTCTGCTTTTAAAGCCTTTGCAAACAAAGTCATGTACTGTTTTTGACTCGTCACAGAGGCATGAAGAAACAAACTCTCAAATGATGCCATTGAGACAGGAGTACAATGCGTTTGCATTTGACTTCCACTTTGATGGCTGTGCCATAAAACTTGATATGATATCGTTTCGCTATCAAGAACAACCGCTTTAGCTTCTTTAATAATCTGTTCTATGTCATCATTTGACATTTCATTCAAGTTAAACTGTAATATATACGATGCAAAAGCTTCATCCATGTATTTTTTGTTCTCTATGGATTGATGCACATAAACTTTTTCGTACAGGTTAACATGAGAGGTTCTATTGGACATATGATTTTGAAATCTAGTGTCAATTGGATACCCGTCGATGTTTTTAGCTGATAGAGCTATCGCATTAACAAAAAGAGTGAAAGCTATCCATGTTAACGCTGTTAAAGCAAACACTGTAATGTATTTTTTCATCATTTATCCTCTACTATCTTCTCCATAAGGGTTTCATACTCATCTAATGTAATCTCACCTTTAGCTAATCTTTTCTTTAAGGTGTAAACCGCATCTCGATGTTTATCTTCTTGTCTTGATAATGACCCATTAAATATCAGATAGATTAATACCATCCAAAAAACACCCATGCCTAGCATACCAAAAGGCATCCCCCATCCTCCAATCATGTGTCCATGATAGGGAAAACTTTCTTGATTAACCCATTTAGGCCAAAAGTACCAAAGAAATAAAGCACTTGCCATTAACAAAATACTAATAGCAATGAATAATAAATAGTTGATTTTTTTCATATATCTCATGTAAGATTTAAACTGTATTAAGTTAGCACTTAAGACGTATTTAAATCTTTACTCCTTTCGTTCTAATTTAATATAATAATAATGTACTGTGGATCTGTGTCATATTTTTATAGCTTAGACTATTTGGAGGCGACGCTGACCACGGTCTTTATTTTTAATCAGCCATAGTTAGTCACCTCTCATCTTTAGCATATCAAAAAACTGTGAATAAAAAATGAATTTGATTATGATTTACAAATCGAGTTGCACATGATACAATAGATGTATATCCCCTCCCAAGGTGGGGTGTAAGGAGGAAAACATGAGCGCATCCAATCATCATTCATGCAATCAATTAAATCAAGAAAAAGTAAAACAGCTACTAAAAACAAGTAAAGGACAGGTCGAGGGAATATTAAAAATGTATGAAGCTGGACGATACTGTGTCGATATTTCAAAACAACTTCTTTCTGTTATATCGTTATTACAAAAAGCCAATGCACTTATCTTAAATGATCATATTAACACATGTGTTGCAGAAGCACTTTTAGAAAACAAAGGTAGAGAAAAAATTGATGAAATCACTGAGATATTAGTGAAATATTTAAGATGAGGTTATCATGAGAAAAAATTACATAATACCTATCATGTTTACGATAGCCTTGATCGTTATTATTGGTGTAAGTATACAACGAAGCAAAGATAACGATTTTTTAAAAACATATGGTCTTGATCGCATGTCTGTCCAAGACATGGTTAGATTATTAGAAGATAAACTTGATGAACCCTATGGTTTTCAGGCAAGTATTTCTGGTGAAGCTTTATTTTTAAATGATGGTCAACAAACGATGACCATCAATCTTCCAGATAATCTATTTTATGTTTCCATTGCCCCATATATTCATCAAACACATCCATGTGGGACGCATAACTTGATTACCTGTAGAGGTGAACTCGTCAATCAAACCTTTTTCGTCCAAGTCGTCGACCTCTCCAATCAACAAGTCGTGATGTCTAGCTCAATGAAAACCTATTCAAATGGATTTGCTGGTATTTGGTTACCAAAAAACGGTCATTATCAACTTAATATTACCTATGGACAACTTTCTGCTTCAGAAATAATATCTACCTTTAGTAACTCATTGACTTGCGTGACAACAACACGTCTAGCATAAGTCGTTTATTTTCTTTAACACGACACTCTCATTGAAAAATACCGTATCTCATTTGGTTACGGTATTTTTTTGTTAGTTCACTTTAATCAACTCGTGTTGAAATGGTTGTTCTTTTCGTTTGAAACGACTATATGCTAGATAAATAACGCCTGATAAGACAAACACCAAAGACATGAAGATATTAATAGGTATGTGCATCAACATTAATGCATCTCCATAAGCTCCATTGACACGCATGGGTTCGATAAGTAGAGCTCTGCCTAAACCGTACCCTATGAGATATACTCCAAGATTTTCACCAACTTTTAGCACTCTTTTTTTCCTTACAACTAGTAATAAGATAAGTAAGGATAAGTTCCAGATTACCTCATATAGAAATGTTGGATGATGTGTAACATTATCTAATGTCATCTGATCAATGATAAACGATGGTAATAGGTTATATATCACATGTGATTCGATAGCTGGCCCATATGCTTCATGATTCATGAAATTGCCAAAACGACCAACTATTTGACCAATTAATATGCCTATGACAATGATATCAAGTGTTGGCAAGAGTTTGATTTTCTTAATCTTACAAAAGATAGGCACGAAAATCATGGTTGTTAAAATGGCACCATGTATGGCTAAGCCACCTTTTGTAATGTTGAAAACATCAACAATATTACGATAATGAGGGAGTGGATCAAAAAGTACATAATAAAGTCTTGCTCCTATCAAAGCCAAGGGTACACCTATCAACAAGCCATCATAGATTATATCTTTGGGGTAATTTTGATTTACCATATCAATATGACTGTGATATGCTGCCAAACCAATTCCTGTCAAAATGAAAATAGCATACCAATATATCTCTATGCGACCAAATGATAAAGCAATACGTGAGTATGGTGCTCCTGTTTGTGTGCTAACAGCAAGAAACAAGATCATCATAAACACATGAATCATCATCATATAACGATGATGATCTTTGTGTCTGTTATGATTTGTATGCATAATTAGATGCCTTTAACGGTGCACTTTTTCTAAGAAATGGAAGTTTCTTTAAACGCAAAGAATTATAAATAACATTGAGCGAACTTAGTGACATCGCTGCAGCACCAATCATTGGATGAAGTAATCCGAAAATAGCAAATGGAATTGCAATGGCATTGTAGAACCATGCCCAGAAATAATTCTCTTTAATTTTTTTGAAAATGGCTTTCGATAACTTAATGGCTGTCAAAATACTATGCAATTCACCTGAAACTAGCGTAATATCAGCAGCTTCAATTGCGATATCAGTACCTGTACCTATAGCAATTCCTACGTTTGCTTGTTTCAAGGCTGGTGCATCATTGATTCCATCGCCGACCATGGCAACAAGCCCATATAACGTTTGCATCTTGACCACTTCATTAACTTTACCATCTGGTAGAACCTCGGCAATTACTTTAGTAATACCAGCTTGTTTGGCAATAGCTTCTGCTGTACGTAAATTATCACCAGTAATCATAGCTGTTGTTATGCCTAATTTTTCGATTTCAGCAATGACTTTAATAGCTTCTGGTTTCAACGTGTCAGCAACTGATATGATACCTAAAATTTGGTTTTTGTTTGCTAGCATCATGACTGTCTTCGCATCACGCTCATACATTTGCATATCATCTTCAAGTTTTGAATAATCAAGACCAACTGATTTCATCAGTTTTCGATTACCTAAATAATATGTCTCTTGATAAATATCACCCTTGATACCCATTCCTGAGATGGCTTCAAAATTTAGAGGTTCAATTAGTTTTTGGTTATGTTTAATGGCATCTTCAATGATCGCTTGTGCTAAGGGGTGTTCAGATCCTTTTTCTAAAGATCCAGCAATAAATATCATTTGATTGTCATCGATTGTATAAGATTGTTTATCAACAACAGTAGGTTTCCCATATGTTAGTGTTCCCGTTTTGTCAAATGCTATAACATTGATATCTTTAATGGTTTGAACTGCTTCACCATTTCGAATAAGAATACCTTTTTCAGCACCTAGACCACTTCCAACCATCAATGCGGTTGGTGTCCCTAACCCTAGCGCACAAGGACAAGCAATCACCAATACTGCTGTTGCTGTGATAAATGCTAAAGTAAGTGGTGTTTGATCCGTATTAATCCATGGTAAAATACCTTCCATAGTTTTTAGTATGTTGATATGAAAATCTTGAAAAATTAAGAAGGATGCAAAGGTTAATCCTGTAATCATCATGATTGCAGGTACAAAATACGATGTGATGCGGTCTGCGAACTCTTGAATGGGGACCTTTGATCCTTGGCACGCTTCAACCATTTCGATGACTTTGGCTAAAAATGTATCTTTTCCAATCTTTTTAACTTGTATTTTTAGCAGTCCTACTTTATTGATAGTAGCACCAATCACTTGATCACCGACGATTTTTTTAACTGGCATTGATTCTCCTGTTGCAATCGACTCATCAATCATACTTTGACCTTCAATAATAACACCATCTGTAGGTATTTTTTCACCAGGACGAACAATCATCGTATCTCCAACACTTAACTCATTAGTTAGTACTTCAATCTCTTCACCATCAACAATGATACGTGCAGTTTTTGCGCTGAGTTCCATCAATTTTTTAATGGCTTGTGAGGCTTTCCCTTTTGCTTTACTTTCAAGAAATTTCCCTATCAAATGGAAAGTCATGATGGTTGTGGCCATCTCAATAAACGTTGTGATAGGAAAAAATAAACCCATGAGACCAATAATGTATGGTGGAACAGAACCTAAAGATACTAATACATCCATGTTAGGTTTTAGTGATTTCAATGAGTAATAACTCCCTCGATGAACATGTCTGCCTATCATGAAGATGACTGGAAAACCTAGAAATGCAACAATCCATGTGTATAGAGGGACCTTTACAATAAACATGTGAATGATCATCAGAGACATCATCAAAAAAGAAATAGATCCACTCATAACAACTTTACGTTTAGCTATTCTCATTTTGATGATGTCTGGATCGATTTGCTTTTCGGTCTGTTCTTCAATGTATACTTGATATCCAAGTTGATTGATTTGTTTCTTTACATCACTATACTTAATGAGTTTTTCATCATAGGTGATGTTTAGTTTTTCAGTAGCTAAGTTGACATGAATCTCATGAACACCATTCATTTTCTTAACTGTTTGTTCAATGGTATTTGAACATGTTGCACATGTCATACCATCAACTTTTGCGTGTACTTTTTTGATGACTTCTTCTTCAAGTAGTTCATATCCTATTTTTGTTACTGATTCGATGGCTTTAACATCTGAAAACGTTTCTTGATCATATGTCAATGTTGCTGTTTCTGTAGCAAGATTAACGATAACATCAATCACTCCATCAACACTTTTGAGAGTTTGCTCAACATGATGAACACATGATGAACATGTCATACCATTGACTTTATATTTTTTGTGTTGTGTCATTCTGCATCCTCCATATGATAAGATGATAACAATTCAGCTTCATAGCCTAGAGATTGAATGGCTTGTAGATATACGTTTTCATTATTGTCTTCTGATGAACGTACAATCGCTGTATGGTTTTCTAAATTGATTTCTACACTTAATGCCCCTTGATTCATCACAGCTTGTTTAATACGATTAACACAGCCAACGCAATGAATATCATTGACTCGATAGATAAATGTAATCATAAGCTCCTCCTTTTACCCCTCCCATGGTGGGGTCTACTTTAGTTTATCACTTTAATGTTTAGATGTCAATAGATGTCCTCGAGATAATAAATATGTCTAATGTTTTCTATATTCTCGATATATACAGATAGATATGTATCTTTTGATAAGATAAGGTCATTGACAGTTGTAACAAAACCGTTGTCATTGAGTAACTTTGGATATCTGTAATCAGGCTGTGATGGATGAAAGGCATATCGATAGGATCTACTCATAAAATCCGTACAATAGAATTTATTCTTTGTGTCTATAAAAAACAAGAAATTATACAATGATCTGTTTTCCAAATGCCTATATGCATAGTTCATAACATCATCAAGTATTTCATCATTGACATTTTTAATCCGTAAAACCATAAATGTATCACGATAATATGAACCATAATATGGGAAATCTCTGTCTTGTTCATGACGAAAGTTTGGTGTCATCCAATAATTTGTAGATGACATGTTAACACCTACAGAATAATCATGCAATCCTTCTGAACGATCTTTAATGATATCTATAATGCGTTCATCAGCGTTAGGAAAGCCAACAGCTTCTAAAAAAGTGTTTTCTCCTGTATTGAGTGCTGCATGGCCACCTACAAAGAAAGACATGATCTGATGCAAGCCAAAGATAGATGGAAAAGGTGATTCTGTGGTTACAAAAATATCACCTTTTTGTCCAATATAGGGATCATTTATCGATTCATAGAATACACTTCTTGTATCAGAAAGTTCATAATCATACTTTCTACTTACCGCGTGATACATGCGTGTTTCTTGTGTGCCATTGTCAAATGTGACAGTAATCGTAACACCTTCACTTCCTCTTTTTTTAAAGTTTATTACTTCTTGTTTGACTTTTTCATTTTGATGATAGCCATAATAAACAATTAATAAGCATAACATCATCATAATGCTAAGTACATTTCGTTTAATTGTGTTTACTTTGATCATCAGTCTCAACTCCTGGTACTTATTTTACTAAAATATCATGAATGAAATATGAATGATTGAATGTCTGATTCTTAAAAACTTCGATTTCTACACAAAATATAGTTTTTGAAATCGCAGATAGGGAATTCGTCCTTTTCTGCATGAAAAAAGGCTTGATACGATTGTATCAAACCTATGCTTCTTCTATGTCGAAGGTAACCGGTGCTAATACAATTTAGCACCCTACTAATATTTTAACACCCTATCTAGCATAAAACCCTTCACTCAAACTATTCTTATTAAATATTTCCCTTAACTTATCTCTTGTATAACCCTTTAGCCCCTCTGGGTGATCAATTCCAATTGTATTACTATCACGCCAAGAAATTTGCACAATTATGGTTTGTTTGCTTCCCAAATGATCGTTTCCAAATCCACCTTGATTTAAAACCTGGGTTACCCATGCTAAAATTTCACTGTCCCTTGCAGAGATATTATGTGTAACACTTATTTTGTTGTTATTAATTTCTACAATCAAATAATACTCAAACAAAAATAACTGGAATGCTTTCTTTAAATCATTTTCTAGTTCTTTCTTATTGTAAATCAATCTATTCCCATATGTCTTTTTATA
>OBJA01000132.1_pt1 | contig 74462 bp, 62 predicted proteins | sample 1519751 | NCBI WGS metagenome assembly OBJA01 (sample SAMEA3881238, study PRJEB22517) | soil metagenome | biome: lake sediment; feature: soda lake sediment; material: sediment, water from around vicinity | place: India | collected 2013-12-23 | depth 3 m | reverse complement strand
GAGCCCAAACCCCATCTGCCCATTGCAGAGCGCGATCATTCAATGTTTATGATGATCGACGGCATCATTATTTTTGCGCTTCTTTTTATTTTTACCCTTATTTACTTTATTTCTGTACGCAGCGCCAAAACGGCATATTCTCAGTATTGTACAAGCAAGACCATTATACGCGGACGCCAGGAGCTAAAAGGCATCACTGAAAAGTCCTTCTCGGTGCTTGGTCTCTCGCCGATGGTTATATTGGTGATGTTTCTCGTGGTGGTGCCGCTGCTTTTCTCGGCTGCCGTTTCATTCACCAATTACTCAAGCCCCGGGCATATCCCGCCGAACAACATGGTGAATTGGGTGGGCACGCAAAACTATGAAACCATGTTTGGCGGCGATGCGGTCTGGACCAGCTCGCTTGGCAATGTGGCGATGTGGACAGTGCTTTGGGCGATTGCCGCAACATTCACATGCTATGCGGGCGGTATGTTTATGGCGGTGCTTTTGCACGACAGTAAAATCAGAATCAAACCAGTGTTTCGGTCCATCTTTATATTGCCCTATGCGGTACCGGCCGTGGTGAGCATGCTGGTGTGGCAATCGCTTCTCAACGGCAGCTTTGGTGTGGTAAACCGTACGCTGTTGGAGCTTGGCATAATCACAAAGGATACGATGATACCTTGGCTCTCGGATGTGACGATTGCCCGGTTCGTTTGTATTCTGATCAATCTGTGGGCGGGATTCCCTTATTTCATGCTGCTGACGATGGGCTCTATGACAGCCATATCGCCAAGTGTATTTGAAGCAGCACGCATGGATGGTGCCAACAAATATCAGACATTTCGGCGCATCACGCTGCCGACGGTGCTTTATCAGACCATGCCTTTGATTATCATGTCGTTCGCGCATAACATCAATAATTTTGGTGCGATTTTCTTTTTGACCGGCGGCGATCCGCGCGTGGCGGAATCCACGCTGACCGCTGCGAAGGGAACGGATATACTGGTCACTTGGATATACAACTTGACAGTGAATCTGCAGCAATACAACTATGCGGCTGTTCTTGCGGTGTGCATTTTCATGGTGCTCGCCCCATTTGCGCTGTTTAATTTCATCCGAACAAAATCGTACAAGGAAGGTGAACTATAATGAAAGACCCGAATCGCACAAAGCGCTTTATGATGACGGTGTTTCTTGTACTCTTCCTAACGTTCGTTTGCATTCTCGTGCTGTATCCGCTGGTTTATGCCATCAGTGCGGCATTTACGCCGGGCAGGTCGATATCGAACGTGAGCATCATACCATTCGGAAACGGATTTACACTCGAGCATTACACGCGCCTCTTCAATGAAACCAACTTTTTAAACTGGTTCCGCAACACGCTGGTTATCGCATCGGGCACATCATTATCCACAATACTGGTGTGTTCGCTTGCAGCCTATGTGTTTTCGCGCTTTAAGTTTACATTTAAAAAAGGCATGATGCTGTTGCTGCTGATTTTGCAGATATTCCCGTCATTTATCGGCATGGTTGCGATTTATGTGGTGCTGCTGCGCATAAGCGGAATCGATACGCTTTGGGGCATGGTGCTGATTTATTTGGCAGGCAACATACCCTACAACACATGGCTGGTGAAAAGCTATATGGATACCATACCGCGCAGCCTTGATGAAGCCGCATACGTTGACGGTGCAAGCCGCGCGCGTACATTTTTCAGTATCACGCTGCCTCAGGCGCGCCCCATCATCACCTTTCTGGCTATCACCAGCTTTACAGCGCCTTGGATGGAGTTCATTTTCTCCAAATTGATACTCAGAAGCAACGAAAACATGACGCTGGCAATCGGCCTGTTTAACCTTGTAACCGAAAAGAGAAACGAGTTTACGATGTTTTGTGCAGGTGCATTGCTGGTGGCCATACCGTTCATTATCTGCTTCCTGTTTATGCAAAAAATGCTTGTGACAACGCTGGGCGAAGCGGCCGTTAAAGAGTAGCATGCCTGCACATCAATATGGTTTGTCGTCAAAAACACATGACAAGCGCTGTTTCTGAGTCAAAAATAACGGGCAATAAACCGGAGGGCTTTTGAATGAGACGTATTGCACCCTGTATATTGATCATGCTGTTGTTATGCAGCTGTGCGCCGCAGCCGCAGCCAAGTGAGCTGTATGTTGAAAAGATAGAAGGGCTTCCAGAAGACTTTATTTTTGGAGCGGATATATCCAGCTTGCTGTCACTGGAAGATGCAGGCGTTGTTTTTTACGATAAAAAAGGCAATCCGGCCGATATGCTCAAAACGCTGTCCGATCACGGTATCAATTACATACGCGTGCGCGTGTGGAACGATCCGTATGATCAAAACGGCAATGGATACGGCGGCGGCAATTGTGATATCGAAACGGCCGTGGAAATTGGCAAGCGTGCCACGCAATATGGTATGCGCCTGCTCGTCAACTTTCATTATTCGGACTTTTGGGCAGACCCGGGCAAGCAGCAGTCGCCAAAGGCATGGAAGTACATGAATATCGAAGAAAAAAGCGATGCGCTGTATGCGTACACAAAGAGCAGCCTGCAAAAGCTTACCGACGCGGGCGTGGATGTGGGCATGGTGCAGCTTGGGAACGAGATCAACAATGGTTTGAGCGGCGAAAACAACTGGATCAATGTCTCGTTGCTGCTGCGCCAAGGGGCTAAGGCCGTGCGTGAGCATGACAATGATATCCGTATTGCCATCCATTTTGCAAACCCCGAGCGCGCTGAAAATTATGACCGTTACGCCAAGATACTTCAAAACTATGATGTGGATTACGATGTGTTTGCGTCTTCGTACTATTCATTCTGGCATGGTACGCTGGATAACTTGACGCAGGTGCTGACGCACATTGCGGATGAATACGGCAAGCAGGTGATGGTTGCGGAAACATCGTATGCGTATACGGCGCAGGATGGCGATGGCCATCCCAATGTCATCAGTGATGTTTCTTCGGTGGAAAAGAACTATCAGTATACACCGCAAGGGCAAGCCAATGCGATTGCAGATGTGATTCGGGCCGTGCACAATTGCGGCAGCGCCGGTGTCGGGGTGTTTTACTGGGAGCCCGCCTGGCTGCCGGTGCCGGGCGAAACGGCAGAGGAGCGCATTGCGCTGTGGGAGCTGCATGGTACCGGATGGGCAAGCAGCTTCGCCGCTGCATATGATCCCGCCGATGCGGGTGTGTACTTTGGTGGCTCTGCATGGGATAATCAGGCGCTGTTTGATTTTGAGGGGCATCCATTGTTTTCGCTTGATTTATTCAGATTGGTGTATATCGGGAATGTACCCGACATACGTATAGATACGATAGAGGATTATCTGATCACATGCAGGCTGGGGAACGATATTGTGCTGCCAGACGCTGTGCAGGCCGTGTATAACAACGGGGACAGGCAGGAAGTGGCCGTCACCTGGGAGCATGCCGATCTTGAAAATATGCGCGACGGCGGTGTGGCGCGCTATGAGATACCAGGGGAGGCCAGCGGCGTTCCCGCGCGATGCATCATCGATATGGTAGAAGAAAACTATATCGACAATCACAGCTTTGAGCTGACTGAGCGCTCGATGTGGGTTCTTGATAACATCGACGGTGTGACGAGTGAACTTGGCTTTTTAGAGAAGACGAGCGATGCGCATACGGGTAAATGGTCATTGCATTTTTGGGGAAGGGATGCTGTTGAATTCACCGTGGAACAAACGGTGAGAGGGCTTAGGCCCGGCGTCTATCGTTATTCGTTGGCCATTCAAGGCGGTGATGCGGCAAATCCGAATATGTACATCTATGTGATAGCCGACGGTGTGACATATACAGCACAAACAGGCGTATCAAGCTGGAATGTGTGGCAGTATCCGTCGATAGAAAACATAGAGCTTCAGGGTGATACCATCACAGTGGGCGCGTATATCAAGTGTGATGCAGGCGGCTGGGGCACGCTGGATGATTTTATGCTCAATCCAGTCAGATAAAGCAAAAGGTATTATTGAGGATTGTGGCAAGACGTGCACATGGCAATAACTCAAGGGTATTTTTCGCTTTTTCTATTGCCTGCATCGAAAACGTTTTCGACTAATAGACAAAAAGCATGGTTGACAGACATAAAGATAAGAGAATCGAGAAAAAAATGCACGGATGTGCCTGTTTTCAGTTGACATATGACATGCTTGAGTCTTATTATAGTATACACATCAATCACGAAAACGATTTCGGTAACGGAGGAGTGTCCTGTGGTTACTCTCAAACAATTATCAGCGATATGCGGTACGTCGGTTTCAACAGTATCGAAGGCTATGAACAATCAACCGGATGTCAGCCCGGATACGGCTCAGCGCATTAGGCAGATAGCACGTGATCTGGGATATCATCCAAACGCAGCAGCTCGCTCGCTCAAGACCAACCGCTCTTACAACCTTGGCGTTGTGTTTGCCGATCACATCAATCACGAGTATTTTGCGCTCATTTTAGACAGTATCCGTGATGCTGCGAAGGATTCGGGCTATGATATCACATTCATCTGCAACCGAATCGGCAGTTCGAAAATCAGCTTTTATCAATACGCATCTTATCGCAATTGTGATGGCGTTGTGATTGCGCAGGCGCGGTTTGAGGACCCAGACATCGTTGAGCTTGCCACGAGCAATCTGCCGATTGTCGTGCTCGATCATGTTTTTAACGGACGCGTTTCAGTGATGTCGGAAAACGTTCAGAGCATGGTCGACATCATGCGCTACGTTGTCGGCAAGGGACACAGCAAAATCGCTTTTATATACGGACAAGAGCTCAGCACGGTTACACAAAAACGCATCAGCGGCTTCTATAAAGCGTGCATGGAGCTGGGGATCCGCACACCTGAAGAGTATATGATAGAGGCCAAATACCACAGTCCGAAGGAAAGCGGACTTGCGACCAGAACGCTTTTATCCCTTCCGTCTGTGCCAACCTGCATTTTATACCCGGACGATTATTCGTATCTTGGCGGTTTAACCGAAATTGAAAAGCATGGATTGTCGGTTCCGGATGATATCAGTGCAGTCGGATATGATGGCATCTATCTTTCAACGATTTTGCGGCCTCAGTTGACGACATACCGTCAGGACGGCGAGATGATCGGAAAAGTGGCAGTCGAGAAGCTTATTGAGCAAATCGAAAATCCGGAAAAAAAGCTCGACGAGCAAATTATCATCAAAGGCACACTGCAGATAGGCAGTTCCGTGAAACAGATCGATTAAGCACAATACGATGACAGCATGATGAAACGGGAGATGTCCATGAACTATCAATACGAGCGAGCCAGATCGGCGACGACAACACCAAAAGAGGCTTTGACAAACCGTTTTTCGGCATCGCTTTTTTCTGGCAAGACGGATGCTGAGTGGAAAGACGCGTCGCGCTGCTTCGTTGTGGGGGCAACCGGTCTGCCGTTTTTTGTACCGATATGCGAAAAAATCATGAATGAGCGGGCTATTGCGCCGCTGATCAATGACGGTGCAATTGGTGATTTGCTGTTTGTATTCGCCGATGATACCGTTCGGCTGTTCTTAGAAGACGGTGCGCATTCGCTTTCAGACGATATGAAAGAGGCACTATGCACACTGCTTGCGCGTATCGTAAAAAGCCGCGGCGTATTGAACGAAGATGGCGAACACATTATTGACTTAAAATCATTCCCAGTGGGTTCGCATTACGCGGTTAATCTTTTAATCGGTGATCGAACAGGCTATGCCTATCCGCTTTTTACCACGCCCAAGAGCGCGCTCGATGCGTTTGGCACCGGGTCTTTTCGGGCGGGCGGCGCTTTGCAGGTGCTCGCAACGCGATATACGCTTACACCGGAGGAAAACGGTGAGCCGGTAAACAGGCAATTCTATCTGATAGAAAAGGGCAAAAAGATTTTCTATTCACTTGATATATCCGACAACGTGCGTTCCGCATTCTGCCGCCACAGCAGGAATTACAGCGAGATTACTTATGAGACGGAATGCGGCCTTAAGATCCGGCGCACAATCTTTATACTGCCGCAGGAGGAAGGGCTCCCCGAGGCTGTCGAATTGCAGCGAATTGCGATTGAGAATTTGTCTGGTCATGATCGCGCGCTTCGCATCGTCGTGACCGGAATGTTTGGTATCGCGCCGCCTGAAACGATAGCCAACGATGTGATCTTTGCGAACATTGTGCAGCAAAGCGAAATCGTTTATGAGAGAGAGCGTCCCATCGCAGTGGCGCTTCACGGCGCACCGAAGAATGAAAAACGCATCAAGCGTTTTGCGTTTCTTCTGACTCAGGGCGAGACGATGGACGATTTCACGATGAGCTTATCGTCGTTTCTCGGCGGACAAACGCTTGCGAATCCGGCGATGCTAGACCGGCTTCCCTCGCGTATGGAACGCAAGATGTCTCCTTTCTTCGCAATGGGTAAATCCTTTATGCTCCGCGCAGGTGAAGCGCGCGATATCGACAGCTTTGCCGGTATGTCGCTGAACCTGGATGGTGAAGATATAAGTGAGCGTTTTGATGTATCCTTCCATGCACTTGTGGAGAAGTACACCGATCCCAATATGGCGAAAAGCGCGCTTGGGCGGGTGATTGCCAAACAAGATAAACTCAGCTCATATTTGATTCCAAGTACTGATGATGCCGATTTTGACACTTACATTGGGCGGAACCTTCCGTTTCAGGTTTATTATCAAACCTTCGTTTCTCGATCGTTTGCCTGGACACAAAAAGCATACCGCGAAACGGGCTTTCGCGAGATTCAAGATATCTTTGCTTCAATGTATTACTTGGTGTCGGCTGGAAACGCAAGTGTTGTACGCGAGCTGATTTCTTTATGGGCAAAAAACGTTTATAAAGCCGGATACGCGAACCACGATTTCACGTGGGTGGGGATAGAACCGGGTGATTGCTCAGACGATCAGCTTTGGCTGGTACAGGCGGTTTATCGCTATGTGACGCTGACAGACGATTTTGATTTTCTGCAAGAGCATATAGAGGTGGCGGATGGCGGCTCGGTCCGGTCGCTTTGGGATACATTAATGGCCATTTTGTGCTACAGCGGATGTATTTCCGTTGGTGCGCACGGTCTTCCGCTTCTCGATAAAGCGGACTGGAACGATACGCTGCGGCTTGATAAGCATTGTATGAAAGGGCCGCAAAAAGAAGCGCTATACAAAGAGCAGCTCAAAGAAACCGGCGAAGAATGGGGAGCACCGCTGCGCAATACGCTGTCGGAAAGCTGTATGAATGCGTGTCTGCTCAAGATCGCTGCTGACCAAGTGGCAGAGATGTCTCATAAAGCGGGAAAACCGGATGATGGGAGCAAGGCGCGAGAGATCGCTGAGCGCATCGCGCAAACCATGCGCAAGCACGCGTGGAAAGGCGACTTTTTTGCCAGAGCACTGATCAACGATGACCGGCAGGGCGGATATACATATCTTGGAGCGGCGAAGGATGGACTTTCCGCCGACCCCAACATTGACGGCAGCTACTTTATAAACTCGTTTAGCTGGGCGATTCTTGCCGATATTGCAGACGAGGGTCAAATCAGCACCATGCTAGGCAGCGTCGAAAAGCATTTGAAAACAGACGCTGGATTGAGGCTTTGCACGCCTATTGCTTTCGATCGGCTTGGAGCCAATACGGCCACCTCGCTTTATTTTCAAGGCGATCGCGAAAACGGAGGCGTTTTCAAGCATGCTTCGATGATGGCTGTTGTTGCCTCGCTCAAGGCGGCAAAAACGGTAAAGGATATTTCGCTCGCAAAAAGATTGAAATGTCTCGCGTCGTTTATGATGGAAAAGGTTTTGCCGTATCAAACGATCAAAACTCCATATGAGACGAAGGGCAACCCCAGATTCTGCACGCAATACAACAACAGCGAAACAGGCGAAAGCATAGGGCCGATTTTATCCGGCACAGCGTCATGGCTTACGCTCGCTGTGTTTGAGATGTTCGGGTTTGAACAGCAAAACGGCATGCTGCACTTTTCGCCGGTGTTGCTTTTAGGCACTGGTATGCGTTATCGGCTGAACTTAGATTGTGACGGATCCGCGTTGACGGTTGAAATAGAGAGCAGGGACGGTGCTTTTCGCGTTGGCGGGAACACGAAATTTACGCTGGACGGCAAATTTTGTTCCAGCACGATTCCGATACCCAAAGACAAAAAAGAGCATGTCTTGCGTATCTCTCTATAGCCGTATGCGCAGCTCCGTTGTTACTGTATGCGATCAGTTTCAAAAAAAAGAAGGAGAAAGAAAGATGAAACGAAAACTCATTGCTCTGCTGACAGGATTAGTCCTGTTGATCAGCATTGCGCCTATAAGCGCATCTGCGGACACCGGTGGTGATGAAGCGTATCTGATGTTCGCCGACGCCTCGTGGGCGTATTCGTACTGGGGCGGTGACGCCGAAAACGGAGTCAAAGCCACAACGGCAAAAGTCAATGGTGCTGGTGATTACACTGTCGCACTCGATTTCTCGGGTACTGCAGATGGCGCTGCAAGCGGACTGGCTTTCACAGCGCTCGGCATCAAAACGGGTGAATTCACCTATCCAAATGCGACGATCGAGCTTAAGTCGATCAAGATCAACGGCGAAGATGTTGCGTTCACAAAGGGCTACACAAGCTCGGACGACCGCATCACAACCCGTATGAACATCTACAACGAGTGGGTGGGAGAGCTTCCCGATGACGCCAGAAGCTTTGATGGTGATATCTCCGATTCATCGGCGGTCATCGTGGATAAAGATGCATTCGCATCTGTTGCCAAGATTGAGGTTTCTTTCACGCTGCACGAAGTGGAGGACGAAGCGTTCCTGATGTATGCGGATTCCGCATGGGCATATCAGTATTGGGGCGGTGAAGCCGAGAACGATGTCAAGGCAACAACCGCGAAAATCAATGGCCCTGGCGAATACACGGTTGGGCTTGATTTCACCGGCACGGCGGACGGCGCAGCGAGCGGTATTGCCTTTTCGGCAATCGGCATTGCCAATGGTGAAGCCAATTTCCCCGGCTACTGCATCACGATCAAAGACATAAAGGTCAACGGCGCATCGGTCGCGTTTGAGAAGGGCTACACGAGCTCGGACGATGGAACCGTGACACGCATGAACGTCTTCAACGAGTGGGTGGACGCATTGCCTGATGACGCCAGATCTTATGACGCCGATATCGAAGGCGCCAGCCCGGTCATTATCGACATCGCGGCTTTCGCTTCCGTCGAAAAGGTAGAAGTGACGTTTGAGTATGGTATGCCAAAGGTTCAGGCGTTCATCATGTATGCGGATGCCGCGTGGGCGTATCAGTACTTTGGCGAGGCAGTTGATACCGGCATCGTTGCAACAGATGCCACGGTGACGGGTGCGGGTTCCTATAAAGTGGCGCTCGACTTTACCGGTACGGAAGATGGTGCAGCGACGGATCTTGCGTTTACAGCGCTTGGTATCAACAACGCCGAGATCACGCATCCCGGTTGGTTTATCCGCATCGACTCCATTAAGGTCAACGGTGAGGCTATCGAGGTTACAAAAGGCTACACAAGCTCGGATGATGGCGCCGTGACACGTATGAACATCTATAATGAGTGGGTCTCAGAGCTACCCGCAGACGCACGTTCGTACGATGGCAACTTGGATGAATCGGGCTGGATGATTGTCGATAAAGCGGCATTCGCTTCGGTGGAAACAATCGAAATTGCATTCACTTACATTCGCGGCGAAAAGCCCGATATCACAAAACCTGAGATAGACGTGGATGCGGCCTTGGCGGCTGATTACAACGCTTACTTTGGCATCCAAACACAAACCTACATATTCCGTAACGCATGGACAGAGCCGAACTATGGCATGGCCACGGATAACTGGACGCATTTGACCGGCTGGGATTCCGATAACAATCAGGTTGACTACGGCGGCACGTTCACCGATGCTGTGATCAGCGGAAACGGTACGTATACGGTTGGTGTGACGCTAGGTGATATGGGTCTTGGCGATGACGAGACAATGCGTATGCTCTTTATTTCCACCGATATCCCCAGCCAGCTTTACGATGACGGTTTGATTACGATCAGCGATCTGAGCACAGTGATTGACGGTGGGAGAGGCCAATCGGCCTTTACGGTCAACACGGGTGGTGATTATGTGCAGATCGACATATTGAATGAATACACATCAACAGGAACAGAAGCCATCCCCTACACGATGCCGTCGAAAGATGTGATGATTACATTCACGATTGACGGTTTCAGCAAGGGTGCTGTGCCGGTGGTTGAAGAGCCGGCTGCGACTCCTGAGCCTGAAGTTGTAGAAACAACAGCACCTGCGCTTGATCCGGGTGTGATCGCCGCGATTGCGGGTGGCGCAGTATTGGTAATCGGCGGATTGATCGCGTTTATCGTTGTTTCAAAGAAAAAGAAGAAGAGTGCCTGATACCAATAGGCAAGGGCGGTTCCCCGAAAGGGGACCCGCACCTTTGCTGCTTTTTAGTTACACAGTATTCTCACCGCCTTCACGATTTTGCTAAGTAATTGTGGAAGGGGAAGGACGTATCATGGATATTAAGACGACAAAACCAAAAATACGCTTGACGCTATCCCTTATCCTGTACGGTGCTCTTCGCTTACTTGCGCTTTGCGCTTTTGTCTTTATGTTTTTTCCAGGGCTTAATCCGGCGCGCATCTCGCTCTTGATAAACAGAAACATATCGCTCTTTACGACAGGATTTTCGTTACCGGATGTCACGACACGGTTTATCGCTTTGTTTAGACAAGGCGTTGTCGAAGAATCGACATTCATATTACTAAGCGTTGCATCATTCATCGTGATTGCAGGCGTGATCGCGTGCGGCATCGGTGCATGCATGTCTCTTGGCAACAACAGGATGAAAGCTCGCGGAATTTGGTTTCCTGCCGCAGGAGCGCTTGCTATGCTTGCAGGACTTGTCGGCGTTTATCTCTCTTATGCACAGCTTTCTGCAGCCGCTGGCGCAACGCGCGCACAGCTTGACTTTCCGTCCGCTTTTTACTGGTACGCGGCTATGGCTGTTCTCATATTAGCGGTCACCGCAGCGATACTTTTGTTCAGGCGTCCGGTTGCCACGGAAGAGAAAATGAAGATGCCGGAGAAATACTCTTTATTTCTCATGCTGCTGCCGGTTATATTGCTTACTGTGGTCTTTTGCTATCTGCCACTTTGGGGATGGCGCTATGCGTTTTATGATTATACAGCTGGCGGAACGTTGAGTGCGGAAAATTTCGTCGGCTTTAAGTGGTTTACGATACTATTCAGTAACAGTGCGACAGTCAGCGATATTGTGCGCGTGATGCGCAACACCTTGGTGATGAGCGGCCTTGGCATACTGACAAGCTGGGTGCCGATGGTGTTCGCAATTTTCTTGAATGAAATCCGAAGCAACCGCTACAGGCGGCTGGTACAAAGCCTTACGACGATTCCAAACTTTATCAGCTGGGTGCTGATTTACGCGATCGCATTGGCCATATTTAGTACGGACGGTTTTTACAACGCGCTTCTTTCCGCATTTGGTGTTAATTCGCAGACAAATTGGCTGATGAGTGCGGATAACACATGGATCAAGATGCTTATATGGGGGATGTGGAAGGGCCTTGGGTGGAGTGCCATCATTTACATCGCGGCAATCACGGGTATCGATCCGCAGCTGTATGAAGCTGCGAAAATCGACGGCGCAGGGCGTTTTGGACGGATGTTTCACATCACATTGCCAAGCCTTTTGCCCACATACTTCGTTATTCTGCTGCTGACGATTGCCGGGCTTTTATCAAATGGCATGGAGCAGTACCTGATGTTTGAAAACGCGAACAACAAGGATGTGATCGAAGTGCTCGATCTGTATGTTTACAATATTGGTATTGATGGCGGCAGGATTCCGCTTTCGACTGTAATCGGCATGGCCAAGTCTCTGATCAGCATTGCGCTGCTGTTTATCGCAAATAAGGCGTCTAAGATCATACGCGGCGAAAGCATCATTTAGGAGGTAGACGATGAAAGCATCAATTGAGCCAAATTTCAAAAAACGCAACGCCTTATTTCGCCGACGCCCAGGAGATGTGGTGTTTGATGTCTTAAACGTGGTGGTGTTCGGGGTTTTCACGCTGCTTTGCATTTTCCCGTTCTATTATTTGTTCATCAATACGATTTCCGACAATGATCTTGTTTCGAAAGGTGCCATTACGCTTTATCCCATCGGCGTTAATATATCGAATTATATTGCGCTCAAAGACGTCAGTGACCTGGGCAATGCTTTTCTAATCACAATCACAAGAACGGTTTTCGGCACGGCGCTGATGGTTGTTGCGAGCGGTTTTGCGGGCTATCTCGTCACCAAGCTCAAACTCTGGCGGCGAAGCTTTTGGTACCGTTTTATCGTGATCACAATGTATTTTAACGCCGGTTTGATACCGTGGTATTTGAACATGATGATGCTCGGATTAACCAACAGCTATCTGGCATATATCATTCCCGGCATTATCGCGCCGTTTAACATCATTCTCGTCAAAACGTTCATCGAGTCGATCCCGAAGGATTTGGAGGAGAGTGCGATTATAGACGGTGCATCCACGCTGACGATTTTCCGAAAGATCATATGGCCTCTTTCAAAGCCGATTCTCGCGACGATTGCGATTTTTGGAGCAGTCGGAAATTGGAACTCATTTCAGGATTCGCTGATACTGATGAAAGGTGCGCCTGAGCTTTTCACGCTGCAGCATCGATTATATATTTATTTGGTTAAATCGTCCGATATCGGCGCGATTATGGCCGGCGGAGCGGGCGCGGCGCAGGTGCTGGAGAATTCTCTGAATTCAAAAGTCGTCAAGTATACGATATCAATGGCGACTGTCATACCGATCATGCTTGTTTATCCTTTCATGCAGCGGTATTTTGTCAAAGGCATTATGCTGGGTGCGGTGAAGGGTTGATTTGTAGATACAATTAGAAAGGAAAAGGTGTAAAAATGAAAAAGGTGAGAGGAATCAAGCGGATTGTATCGATGATACTGAGCACGGCGATGCTCTTGTCTGTCATGTTTGGCGCCGCCGCTTGTACAACGGGCAGCCAGCAAAGCGGCAGCGGCGAAATAATCACATTAAACGTGTACAGCCAAACTGCCAATTGGAACGGATTTCAGACTGGCTGGTATGCTGCACTGCTGGAGGATAAATTCAACGTTCGACTCAACATCATCAACGACTTAGAAGGCGTATACGAAACGTTGCTTGAATCCGGCAGCATGGGCGATATCGTTGTCTGGGGCGATAACGGCGCAGAGTACAAGGACGCCGTGAATCTCGGACTGCTGTATGATTGGGAGGAAGGCGATCTTTGTGCGACTTATGCGCCCACCATCTGGGAGAGAGCGAACATCGCTCTCGAAACCAACAGAAAGATCAACGGGAATGGCAAGATTCACGGGTTGGGGCACCACCTGGCATCGAGCCCCGATGATCATCAGAGCTTTTTCTACACATGGGATATCCGGTGGGACCTTTATGAGCAGCTTGGGCATCCGGAGGTTAAGGATCTCGATGACTATGTTGAGGTGCTCAAACAGATGAAGGAAATATACCCGAAGGACGAAAGCGGTAACGAAACATACGCCGTATCGCTATGGCCGGATTGGGACGGCTCGATGGTGATGTACGTGAAGGCGATGGCCACAGCGTACTACGGCTACGACGAATTGGCGATGGGGCTTTATGATCCCGCTACAGGAGAATTTCATGATGCACTAGAAGAGGGTGGTCCATATCTGACGATGCTCAAATTCTTCAATAAGCTCTATCAAAACAATCTGCTCGATCCCGACTCGATGACGCAAACATACGATCAGATGGCCGAAAAAGTCAAGAGAGGCGGTACATTCTTCTCGATATTTAATTTCAGCGGATCGATGACATACAACACGAGTGAGCATATCGCGGATAACAAGATGATGCTTTCGCTTGTGCCCGATGAAGCTTCGCCTCCGGTTTATGGTATGAGTATGCTCGGCGGCAACCGCGTCTGGTCGATCGGCGCGCATACGGCGTATCCCGAGCTTTGCATGGAGATACTGGAGTGGCTCTATACGCCCGACGGCGCGATGAGCATTTGGTATGGTATTCGCGATTTGATGTGGTATTATGATGAAGACGGCAATACCTGCTTTACCGAACTTGGCCTTGAATGCAACCGCAACCCGCGCCTTGATCTTGGCGGAGTAGAATGGACGAGTTCCGAAACAGGCAAAACGTATCAGCTTGGCGCGATGTTTACAGACGGCATGCTGCAGGTCAACAACACAACTTGGGTGGTTGACGCAGAGAACCCCGACTCGAATGGTGAGACATACAACAAAGACAACTGGCGAAGCATGCTGGGCGAAGCAAAATGTGATCTCGAGCAGGATTGGCGGGATCATGTTGGATATGATTATGTGCAGGAGTATATGAGCAGCAGAAACTATACGCTGGTTCCCGGCACATCGTATTCTCAGCCAAAACGAGACAAGGAACTGGAGCTGATCTGGACGCAGGTGGAACAGGCGATCACAAAGAAATACTCCTGGCGTGCGATCTATGCCAAGAGTGATGCGGAGTTCGACTATCTGGTTAATGAGATGATAAAGGTCTGCTACGACTACGGCTATCAGGATGTTCTTGATTGGAGCCGCGAACAAGCAGTGACACGTTATCAATTACAGTTGGAAGAGAACTAAGAACCCTAAACGCAATCTCCGGTGAGGGGGAGGCATGTCCTCCCCCTCGCGAGTGGAGAAACGGAGGCTTAACGCTTGGCCAAGTTTTTCTCAATTGACAGCAAGACGACGCAATTTCTCTCCCGTATCTGGGACATGTTTTTGCTGAATATTTTGTTTATTCTTGGCTCGCTCCCGATCGTGACATTTGGTGTGTCTGCGATTGCCGCATACACCGTCACGCTGAAAATGGTTGAAGACCACGATGAGAGCATCGTACTTGCCTATTTTCGCGCATTCAAGGCCAATCTGCGCCAAGGGCTGATACTGTCCGTCGCGTTTATCGTGCTCGTTGCGGCGGTCATACTCGACTTTATTCTCTTTGAAATTGTAGAAGGCAATCCAATCGGTTTTTTGATTTTGGGCTTTATAAGTGCGGGGCTGGTTTTTGTGCATTTCTTTTATGTTTGGGCACTTGCTGCGCGGTATCAAAACTCACTGTATCGTCATCTGACAAATTCAAGAAGCATTTTTATACGGTTTTTTGGGCGTTCAATGCTCTGCACCGTTTTTGTTGCCTTTCAGGTCTGGCTCTTTTTTATGACGGATTGGATGCTTCTTTTTATTGGTGTGTTCATTGCGCCGATTCTGATTATTTCAACGATAAGTGCTTTTGCCATGAAGCTTTTTCGCGAGATAGAAGCAGATGGGGGAGTGATCCATCCGGATGATGACGATGAGGAAAAAGACGATGAATCTCAAGCGGATGAGCACTAAGTGACGGTTATGCGAAGAGGCGGCAGCAGACAAACGCCGCCAGCCTCATGCAACATCGGTGCATAGCGCAGGTCTATAACCGGCATTGCTGTTTTGCAATGCGAATTCGAGCTGTAAGGAGATTGATATATGAAAAGGAGAATACTGCGCCATATCTGCTGCGGCGCTGTTGCAATAATGCTTATGATGCCGTCTCTCTCAGCAGCCGCATCAATCGAGCCTTCCGGTACGATCCGGCTTCCGTTTCGCGATTTATCCGCAGAACAAATCACAAAAGAAATGGGCCTTGGATGGAATTTGGGCAACACGATGGATGCGCACTCGGGGTTTATGCCATCCGAAACGGCATGGCAAAGCGTGGTCACATCCAGTGAGCTGATTAAGGCTGTGCATGACGCGGGCTTTAACACCGTTCGGATACCCGTGACTTGGGGGTTGAAAATCGACGACGATGACAACTATACGATCGATCCTTTGTGGATGAACCGTGTTTTGGAGATAGCCGAGTATTGCCTTGCGCAGGATATGTACGTCATTATCAACATTCACCACGATGGCGCTGAGCAGTCCGGATGGCTGCGCGTTGCGGCACAAGGAGCGGAGCTTGAGACAGTCAAGGAGAAGTTTGCCCGCGTGTGGGAGCAAATCGCGTTGGCTTTTTGCGAATACGATGAGCATGTGATTTTTGAATCGATGAACGAGGTCAAAAGTGATGATGATTCGCGCGATGGCATTTTGCGTGATTTTCAAGTCATCAACGAGTTGAATCAGATTTTCGTCAATACCGTTCGCAAAACGGGCGGAAACAACACGAGAAGATGGCTGCTTGTGCCTGGACGATACACGAATATTGTGAACACCACAAATGAAACAAACGGATTTGCCCTTCCGAATGATCCGTGGAATGAGCAAAACCGCCTGATGGTTTCCGTTCACGATTATGATTACATGTTCGGGCTGCTTGAGACGATGGGTGTTACCAGTTGGAGCGAGGAAAGCGCGGCGAAAATGGCGCGCAACTTTCAGCGGCTGATTGATCTGTTTACATCCAAAGACATACCCGTCGTGCTGGGTGAGTACGGCGCGGTGAACAAGAATAACACAGAGGCGCGTGCGTATTACTATGAGGTGATGGCGCGGCTCTCGCGTCTATCCGGCGTTGTCTGCTGTGCTTGGGACATTGGCTGGTATGACATGGACAAGAATCCTGATTACACGATGACGCTATTTGATCGCGAATCTGGCGAGATCATTTTTCCACAGATCGTACGGGCGATTTTAAGAGGCCACTTTGGCGCAGACGAAACGGCTGGTTTGAATAACATAAAGTCGATCATACGCGGCACAAAGGATAAGCCGGTAGAGATTATCCCTGTGTCCTCTCTTTCTCTCTCGACCCATACACTTTCTCTCTCTGTCGGTTCCTTCGTCAACGTGACGGCACAAACGCTGCCTGCTGATACGAATGAGGCGGTGCTTTATGCGACTTCTGATCCGTCAGTGGCGACTGTTTACGATGGCTTGATACGCGCCAAAGGCATTGGCCGCTGCACTGTTTTCGTCTACGCGCAAAGCGACGGAGTGCGCGAGCAGATTGAAGTTACTGTCTATCCTGACAACACGCTTGTATCGCCAATAGAGTCGATTGTAACGGGTGCGGATCAATACACGGTTCCTGTGTCGGCTTCTCGTCAAATCGACGTATTCTTACCCGAAGGCACCGATGATGTGATTTCGTTTGCCAGCTCTGATCCGGGCATTGTCACCGTTGGCAAGCTTGGAACGCTCACTGGCAAGAGCATAGGCTCGGCATATGTCGTTATCACGACGCGCTCCGGGCTTGTCAAAACCGTCAGTGTTGACGTTGTGCCGGAAATATCATTGGAAGACGCGCTTGAAGCTGCCATCTATGCTTATTACAATGACGCGGACAATTCCTTTTTCAATAATTGTATGGGCGAGACGATGATAATACCCGGCAACGGCACCTATACGCTGACTTTTGATACCGCTAAACACCTTTCCGATGATGCGAAAAAGGCGGGTGTCAAATCGCTTTTGGGAGTGGGCGCCATCTATCTGGCGGATATCAAAGGCCAAAACGGGCTGCTTGCCTCCTGCGACATTTTTTACGAAGAAATTGTGCTTGATGGGCAGAAGCTGACGATTACGCAGGCCGAGCCAAAAACCGCGCTGAAGACAGGCAAGCGCTTTGATACCAACGATCCCATTAATGCTTGGGATGGCTCGTCTGTTGCCGAAGCATCTGCGAAAAATTTTGTGATCACTTTTGAAGGGTTTGATGAGCCAAAATCCATCACCGTCACATTTACAATATCCAATTTTGTTCACTCCAAGGATGTTGAACTGGAGGTGCAGGAAACCATACCGGCAGCGATATCGCTTGCTTCCGATAATGTAGCAATGGATTCGGCAAGTGCTGTTTCGTTTGCCGCAACGCTGTCGCCCAAGAACACGACGGAATCGGCCTGCTTTGTATCAGGCAATCCGGGCGTTGTTTGGGTTTCTCCTCTGGCAATCGCTCCGGATAAAAATGGCGCTGTTATTGCTGATCTGATACCGATCGGTTCAGGCGAGACAACCGTTGGTGTCCGTACGCCAAACGGTCAGATGCAGGAATTTAGCGTGGCTGTCACGATGATAAGGCCTGCGCTTGACGGAACGATGGATGTCTACATTGAACCGTCCACATATATTATGGAAGAACCAACAGAACAAGTGCTGAGCGAAGATGCGCAAGAGCCTGAATCATCGCCTGTGCCAGAGGATCAGAAACAAAGCACCGAACCTGATGCTGTTGTTTTTGCGCTGCTGGGCGCTTTCTGCGGGGCGATTGTGCTGTGCGGCGTGCTTCTTGCAGCCAAAGTCATAAAGCGAAAAAAGAGAGATTGAGTGTACCATAATCATGACATCACGCGTATTGTGCGCGGAAAGAGGTAGAGCATGAAGTTTAACTATGGTGAATGGAGAATGAAACCCGGTGTGACTTCGTATAACTGTGAACAGATCAGAGAAGCTTGTCTTAACGAAGAAAAAACCCAGCTTTGGCTTTACGGTGTCAGTTATCAGGAAGACCGCAGAAGCCTTGACGGCGCAGCGATCGAACTGGAAATATCGTCACCGCAGCCGGATATCATAAGGCTTCGCGCTGTCCACTTTAAAGGTGATACGAAGAAGTACGCGCGTTTTGAGATTTATGATGCGCACTGCAGGCTTGACGTTGAGGAGAAAGATGAGCGCATAACGGTTTGCTCGGGAAAAACGATGCTTGTGGTTGAAAAGAGGCCTGCGAACTTCACCTTTTATTACGATGGAAGGAAACTGACCGGCATTGGTGCACAGTTCGGCAAACGCATGCTAAGCTATGTGACGACGCCTAAAGGGCCTTTTATGCGCGCGCAGCTCGATCTTGATATCGGCGAGCATGTATTCGGCCTTGGCGAGCGATTCACACCTTTTGTACGAAACGGGCAGGTGGTTGATATCTGGAACGAGGATGGCGGAACGGCGAGCGAGCTTGCGTATAAAAGCATTCCCTTTTATATTACGGATCGCGGATATGGCGTTTTCGTTAACGATACTGGAATGGTTTCATACGAGATTTGCACGGAGCAGGTGGAGCGTATTCAGTTCTCTGTCCCCGGTCACGCGCTCGATTTTATGGTGATTGGCGCTGCTGATATGAAGTGCGCGCTTCAAACATATACCGCGTTGACGGGCCGCCCTGCGCTGCCGCCTGCGTGGTCGTTCGGGCTTTGGCTCAGCTCATCGTTTACAACGTCTTATGATGAGCAGACGGTTCTGTCATTTATCGATGGCATGCAAGAGCGTGGCATTCCGATGTCCGTTTTCCACTTCGATTGCTTCTGGATGCGTGAAAACGAGTGGTGCAGCTTTGATTGGGATAAGACCATGTTCCCCGATGTGGAAGGGCTTTTGAAAAAGATTCATGACCGCGGCGTTAAGGTTTGTGTGTGGATCAACCCTTATATTGCGCAAAAATCAAAGGTTTTTGAAGAGGCCATGGAAAAAGGATATCTGCTAAAGCGGCCAGACGGTACAGTTTGGCAATGGGATCTTTGGCAGTCCGGCCTTGGCATATACGACTTTACCAATCCTGAAGCGGCTGTATGGTATAAGGATAAGCTCAAGGGCTTGCTTCGCCAGGGTGTTGACGCGTTTAAAACAGATTTTGGCGAACGTATTCCTGTTGACTGCGTTTATAATGACGGATCTGACCCGGAGCGGATGCACAATTACTACAGCTTTCTCTACAACAAAATCGTTTATGAAGCAATTGCAGAAGAGCGCGGTGAGAAAGAGGCGTGCCTTTTTGCACGCAGCGCGACGGCTGGCGGTCAGCGTTTTCCTGTGCACTGGGGTGGAGACTGCAATTCCACTTATCAGGCCATGTCTGAAAGCCTGCGCGCAGGGCTGTCGCTTTGCTTATCCGGCTTTGGCTTTTGGAGCCACGATATCGGCGGTTTTGAGGGAACTGCACCGGCGCATGTGTACAAAAGATGGCTGGCGTTTGGCTTGCTGTCAACGCATTCGCGTCTGCATGGGTCGGAATCGTACCGCGTGCCGTGGCTTTTCGGCGAAGAGGCGGTGGACGTCTGCCGGCATTTTACCAAGCTCAAGTGTGAGCTGATGCCCTATCTGTATGGTTTGGCTGCCAAGGCTTCGCGAACGGGCCTTTCGGCTATGCGCGCGATGGCGCTGGAATTTGATGAGTTGGGCGCGGTGACGTGTGATCGGCAGTATATGCTTGGCGACGCGCTGTTGGTCGCGCCGGTTTTGCGCGAAAACGGTTCCGCGGATGTTTTCTTGCCGCGCGGGCAATGGACGCATTTTTTGACGGGCAAGAGCGTGCAAGGGGACGGATGGCGCAACGAAACACACGACTTTTTCTCGCTGCCTCTTTATGTGCGTGAAAACACGATTCTGCCGCTTGGGCAGACAAACGAAGCGGCCGTTTACGCTTACGAGAAGGAATTGACGCTTGCCGTGTATGCGCTGCGTGACGGCGCAGTCGCTGAGCGCGAAATTGTCGATCAAACCGGCGCTGTGGCATTCACTGTTCAGGCTTCGCGAGAGGGAAACGAAATCACAATGCGGTTTTCAAAGCTGCCGGAAGGCGCAAAAGTGGTGTTCATCGGAGAAAAGCCGATAGAGGTTATTGACGGGGCAGCCGCTGTTGCCGATGTGCGGGGAGCTGCGTTTACTGTGGAGAATAAATCGGCGCGCTTTGCTTTGTCTTTGGAGGTTATATGATACGAGTTGGCGTTGATTATTATCCAGAGCACTGGGATCGGTCGTGGTGGGAGGACGATGCGCGTGAAATGGCGCGCGTGGGCATCAATACGGTGCGTGTTGCGGAATTTGCATGGGGCATTTTGGAGCCCAAAGAGGGCGTGTATGACTTTGCGTGGCTTGACGAAGCGATTGCACTGTTTGACCGATACGGCATCGACGTGATTCTTGGCACGCCGACGAACTGCGCGCCCGTCTGGCTGTACACACAGTACCCGCAGACGCGGCAGGTTGAGCGGAATGAGCTGCGCACGGCGCTGGGTATCCGCGGGCACCGCTGCATGACGGATGCAACTTACAGGCGCTTCGCGGCGCGTATTGTAACAGAAATGGCAAAGCGTTATGCCAATCATCCGCGCGTTATCGCTTGGCAGATCGACAACGAGCCGGAGGGCAACCATTGCTGCTGTGCCTCATGCGCGGCGCAATTTCGTACGTATATACGCGAAAAATATGGAACCATCGAAAACGTCAATCGGGCATTTGGCAACGATGTGTGGAGCGGGCAGTATGACGATTTTGAAACGATCACGCCGCCGCTTGGTGCCGCCAATCAATACGGTTGGCTGAATCCGGCTTATTTGCTCGACTATGAAAAATGGGCATCGCTATCGTGCGCCGATTATCTGCGCTTTCAGCGTGACATCATCAAAAGTTATAAACCCGATGCAATCATCACCACAAACGCCTGTTTTAACCCAAACACGCCTGATTTTCACGCAATATTTCAAGACTACGATGTGGCCAGCTACGATAATTACCCGCCGGTGCGTATTCCCGAAGACCCCGAAGTCATCTCGTCGCAGGCTTTCGCGCTTGATCTTGTGCGGGGATACAAGCGGGAAAACTTTTGGATTTTGGAGCAGCTTTCCGGGTCAAAGGGCTGCTGGGTGCCGATGTCACCCACGCCGCTGCCGGGCATGATCAAAGGATACGCATGGCAGGCGATCGCGCGCGGGGCTGATCTGCTGTTGTTTTTCCGCTGGCGCAGTGCGCGCTCCGGTGCCGAAATGTTCTGGCATGGGCTGTTTGAAACAAAGGAGCCTTCCGGACGAAGGTATGCCGAGTTTGTTGACTTCGTCCGCGAATTGCGTGCCCTGCCCGAGCTGTTGGGTACGGCGGTGAAAAGCCGCGTTGCGATTCTGCACGCGTATGTGCAGAATCGTGCTTTTCGTATTCAACCGCAATCCGAGGGGTTTTTATACGAGGAGCAGCTAAAGCTTTGGCACGACGGATTTCTTGCTCACGGTGTCAATATTGATGTCATCGACACAAGCGCTTCGCTTGATGATTATGCAGTGGTTATCGCCCCGACGCAGTATGTGACGGAGCAATCGCTTGTGAAGCGTCTTGAAGCGTTCGCGCAAGCGGGCGGAACCGTGGTTCTGACGAATCGGACGGGTGTCAAAGCGGCGGATAACAACAGGGTGACCGAGCCTCTCCCGAACGCTTTTCGCAAGCTGGCGGGCTGCGTCGTGCGCGAGTACGACCCGATCGGGAATTTAAAGCAGCGGGTTGAACTGACAACAGGGCAGACATTTGATGTAACGCGCTGGTGCGATGTGCTGGAAACAGAAACGGCGCGGGTATTTGCCATATATGCGGACGCGTTTTATCAGGGCAGTGCGGCGGTAACGGTGAATACATTCGGTAACGGTGCGTGCTACTATGTCGGAACCGTCGGAAGCAGGGATTTTTACCGCCATATGTCCGAAGCAATTCTCAAAGATGCGGGCATCTCTTTCCACGCATCACTGCCGGTTGGCATAGAGATCATCACGCGTGAAAGTGACGACAAGAAGTGGGTATTTTTGTTCAACAATTCGGAATCGGCGCAGACATTTGCCTTTGAAGGGGAACGAGTCACGCTTTCGCCGTTTGAGATGCGCATCATCCCGCAACAAGAGAACGCAAAGGCATCGATTGGTTAGACAATATGCAAAAAAACCAAGCAGCTTGTTTGCCAATAGGCGAAACATGAAAGCTTCTGTTGAGGATAATATGAATGCGTATTTAAAGAAAATAGAACGCGGAATACTGGATGGGCCGTATCAAGATAACTGGGATTCGCTCGGTGAATTTAAAACACCCGCATGGTTTCGTTCTGCAAAGTTCGGCATATTCATACACTTTGGGCTGTACTCGGTGCCGGCGTTTAACAACGAATGGTATTCGCGCAATATGTACATAAAGGATTCACCCGAATACGCGCACCATATGCGTACATACGGCCCTCAGAAAACGTTCGGTTACAAAAACTTTATTCCGCTCTTTACGGCTGAAAAATTCGATGCAGACGAGTGGGCCTCGCTTTTTTTGAAAGCAGGAGCGCGGTATATCGTACAGGTTGCCGAGCACCACGATGGCTTTCAAATGTATAAAAGCACTATTTCAAGGTACAACGCTTTCGATATGGGGCCAAAGCGCGATATACTCGGCGAGGTCAAAAGAGCCGTCGAGAAAGAAGGCATGCGCTTCGCGGCGTCTTCGCACCGTGCGGAGCATTGGTTTTTCATGAGTCACGGAAAAAACGATGACGGTGATATTCGTGAGCCGCTTCACCGCGGCGATTTTTACTGGCCTGCGATGCCCGAACCGCCCCATCACGCGCTTACGAGCGAGCCTTATCCAACACCCGAGTTTTTGGACGACTGGCTTGTACGCACCTGTGAGCTAATCGATCGTTATCGGCCAGAGTTGCTTTATTTCGACTGGTGGGTTCAGCACGAGGCATTCAAGCCTTATCTGCAAAAGCTAGCCGCTTATTACTACAACCAGGGGGTGCGGTGGAAACGCCCCGTTGCGATCACTTACAAGCATGACGCGATGATGTTTGGCAGCGCGATCGTCAACATCGAGCGCGGGCGCTTCGCTTCGGCCAAGCCTTATGCGTGGCAGACGGATACATCAATCGCGCGCAACTCCTGGTGCTACACGCAAGACCTTATTTATAAATCGGCTCAGGAGATACTTTGCGTGCTGATTGATACGGTCAGCAAAAACGGCAATATGCTCTTAAACGTTGGGCCTAAGCCCGATGGATCGATCGCCGAGCGTGACAGGGAAATACTCGAAGAAATTGGCCGCTGGTTGGAGACGAACGCAAAGGCGATCTACTCCAGCAGGGTTTGGCGAATATCCGAAGAAGGGCCGACGAAGGAAGCTGACGGACAATTTTCAGAGTCAAATAAAGAATATACCCGGGAAGATTTCCGTTTCACGGTGCGCGGCAAATCGGTTTATGTGTTCGCGCTGCGTTATCCCGAAGATGGGCACATTTTGATTCGCGCGCTTGCCGATTCGCCCGATCAGAACCGGCCGGATTTCCACGGGCTGATCAAAGATGTGCGTGTGCTTGGCTTTGAAGAAAAGCCCGAGTGGCAAAAATCCCAAAAGGGACTTACGATACACACAAAAAGCGTAAAAAGCGAGCTGCCAGTCGTGTTTGAGATCGAGCTGATTTGATTGACAGCGGCTTGGCTTTGTGATTATGATATTATACATTCGGAGGTGCCAATATGCCTAATCCTTATCTGCCGCTGTGGGAATACATTCCCGATGGCGAGCCAAGAGTTTTTGGAGACAGAGTGTATATATACGGCTCGCACGACAGTGCCGGCTCGGACAAATTTTGTGACAGCAAGCTGAAAGTCTGGTCTGCATCGGTGGATAATTTGAATGACTGGGTTTGTCATGGCGATATATTTCACACGCGCGATGATGCCGACCATCAATCGGACACAGAATGGACCGGGAACGATCTTTATGCGCCTGATGTGATTGAAAAGGACGGCAAGTATTATCTTTATGCTTATATCATGGAGGCAAAGGGATGCGTGGCGGTCAGCGAGAGGCCGCAAGGCCCATTTGCGCTGATTGCAAAGTATAAGCACAATGTTGAAAAGCATTATGACAACGGCACCTTCATTGATCCGAGTGTATTTGTTGATGATGACGGCAGGGTTTATGTGTATTGCGGATATCTGGGCTCGTATATGGCTGAGCTTAATCCCGACAACATGTATGAGCTGATTGAAGGCACATACAAAGAGAACATCATTCCGGTAGAGGAGCCATTCAATTTTTTTGAGGCGTGCTCATTAAGAAAAATTGGCGATACCTACTATATGATCTATTCGCCCAAGATCGGCAGCAGATTGGCCTATGCCACAAGCCAGTCGCCCTCAGGGCCGTTTGAATACAGGGGTGTAATCATTGATAACGGCGTGGATTACCCCGGCGGAAACAACCATGGGTCTGTTTGCTGTATAAAAGGGCAATGGTACATTTTCTATCACCGAATGACCAACGGCACCATCATGTCAAGACGCGCGTGCGTTGAAAAAATACAAGTTCTGCCCGACGGTACAATTCCAGAGGTGGAGATGACGTCGCTGGGCTTTGAAAATGCGCTTTCGCCTTATCAAATCACGCCTGCCGATACAGCCTGCGTTTTGAAGGGCGGGTGCTTTGTCACCGAGAAGAACGCTTTTACGCGAGTCATCACAGGCATAACGAGCGGCTGCGTCGCGGGATATAAGTATTATGATTTCGGTGATGATTTTTCGAGCAAGACAATGACGTTCAGCGCCAAAATCAACGGGATGGGCTGCAGTGGCAAAATCAGCATACGCATTGATGATGAAAGCGGTGAGGAGATCGGCTGCTGCGAATTTGGACCGGACAGCGGTGTGATCAGCGCAAGGGTCAAGGCCATAACTGGCAGACATGCGCTGTTTCTTGTGATTGAGGACAGCTTTGGCGGCTGGTTTGTGGATATGTTCAAAGGCAGGCATCTGCTCGAGCTTGAGTCGTTTGTGTTTATGAAGTAGATGTTGATACACAAATTCTAAGCATCCTAACGGGTGCTTCAGGCTGTCGATAAACCCTTTTATTGGAGGCTCTGCTTCCAAACCTCCGCTCAAGGGGCTCGCCCCTTGAGAATCCCAACGTGACGAGAATGCCATTATAAACGCATTCTCGCGGAAAAAGGATTCCAAAGGAACCGGTTCCTTTGGCGGGAGCACGCACCCCTCCGGGGCACAGGCGGGCGGCGCCCTCGCAAGAGACCTTTTTTGACACTCTGAAGCATCCTAACGGGTGCTTTTTTATTGCTTCAGAGGCCGTGTTCTCAGCCGTCTTTATTAATGACGGGCAAAGCGAGTCGCTTCATTCAATATGATAAAAAATGCATACAAAAACTAATGGCACATGTATTGACAAACGTCAAACCACATGTTATATTAGGCTCAACTCATTGACAAAAGACAAGACAATTGTTCAAAACAGCGAATATATGAGAAAAACGTTTCGTAGCAGACATACAGGTGTACTTAGCGGAAGTGTTATTGAGCTTACTCTTTTAGCCGCTCATGCAGACGGCTGAATAATAATAAGGAGGAGAAATAATGAAGAAAACTGTTTCTATCGTACTTGTGCTGTTGCTGGTTGTCAGCATTGGCATATTTGCGGGATGTCAGTCTACTGAGCAAAAGGTAGAACCGACACCGTCGCCGGTTGTTGGTGATGATGATGCGCCTGTGGTGGATGAGCAGCCGCTGAAAATTGCTTACTTCGTTTCGGATCTGAGCAACGTTTTCCATCAAGCACAATTTGCTGCTGCGAAGGAATACGCAATGGAGAAGTATGGCGCAGAGGTTTATGTATTTGATGGACAATCCGACGGCAGCGTTATGACACAGAACGTCGATCAGATACTGGCACAGGGTATGGACATGGCGACATTGCACGTTTGGGATGATGAAGCTGCATATCCGGGCATTCAAGCGGCGCTTGATGCTGGCGTGACAATTTCCTCATTCTTTGGACCGTTCCCGGGAACAGGCATTCCTGCCGTGCGTAACGATGAAGCCGGTGTTTCGTTTGAAATGGGTGCTGAAATGGCCAGACAGTGGAAAGAAGCTCATCCCGATAAGCCGATCGTAATGGTTCAGCTTGGATGGCCAAACCACACCGAAGTGAAATCCGGCCGTACAGATCCGTTTGTAGCGGGCGTGCTCTCGGTAGACCCTGACGCGACCGATCTTGGATGTCTGGATGCCAGCGGTGGCCAGGATGCTGCCAAGCAGATCATAGCTGACCTTATGGTTACCAATCCTGAAGTGAACCTGATTTATTCCGAAGCTTCCAACTTAACTGTCGGCACAATGGCCGCCTTAAGAGAAGCGAACAGAGGCGTATTTGCTGATGGAAAGCCGTTGACGGAAATCGTTTGCAGCGTTGACTTTGACGAAGTGGAACTCTCCGACGTATTCGATCCCAATAGCTCCTTGAAGCTTTCGATGGGCCTTCCGCCGATTGAAACCGGAAGAGCGAGAATCGACAGCCTCTTCAACATCAGAAACGGCAGCATTGCACAGATTGGCCAGACCGAAGAAGAGTATTTTGCAAAAGCTTACACGATATCCTTCTTCTCGATGGATCGTTCGGAAGCTGTGGAATGGCTCAATACACAGTTTGGCATAAGTGTTTCGTAAACACGACACATAAGCGAGAATGGTGGCGGGGGAAGATTTCTTCTCCCGCCAACTAAATACTGGGAGCATAGAATAATGGGCGAAAATGTATTGGAGATCAAAAATCTGATTAAGGATTATCCGGGTGTCAGGGCTGTAAACGATGTCAGCTTTGATATTAAAAGAAATACCGTTCATTGTCTGGTCGGAGAAAATGGAGCAGGCAAAACAACACTCATAAAAATACTGACAGGAGCCGAAACCAGAACAGGCGGCGTTGTTTTGCTCAATGGCAATGAATACACTGCCAACAATCCCAAAGAAGCCAAGCAAAAAGGAATAAGCACGCTGTTTCAGGAGCTCAATGTGGTTGACCAGCTGACAGTGGAAGAGAATTTGACGCTGGGTATAGAGGATACAGCATTTGGCTTCATTAAAAAAACAGAAAAAATCAAAAAGATCATTGAAGTGCTCAATAGCCTTGAGCCAACGATTGACCCGCGTCAATACGTATCAACACTAAGCGTTGCCAAAAAGCAGATCGTCGAAATTGCGCGGGCTGTGGCGAGCGATGCCGATATCATCATTATGGACGAACCGACAGCTGCCATCTCAGAAGCAGAGATCAAGCGGCTTTTTCAAATAATCAGAGGATTGCGTGAAAAAAACGTCACGGTTATTTATATTTCTCACAGGCTGGATGAAATCTTCACACTGGGCGATTATGTGACAGTCATGAGAGACGGAAAGCATATCGAAACAAAATCGGTTTGTGATGTTGCGGACCGATCGGAGCTTATCAAAATGATGATAGGCAAAACGGTTTTTGAAAAATACACACCGCCACAATCTCCGTCCTGCGAAACCATACTCGAGGTCAGCAACCTGAGTAACCACAAGCTCTCGGATATCTCATTTAAAGTGAATAAGGGAGAAATTGTGGGCTTTTATGGACTGGTGGGGGCCGGAAAAACAGAGCTGGCACGCGCTATTTACGGCGTTGACCCGTATGAAGGCCAAATATTGTTCAAGGGCGAAAAGCTTTCCCCGTCGCCAAACAAAGCCATACAAGCGGGTATTGCTTTGGTGCCTGAAGAGCGGCGTTCACAGGGTCTTTTTACGATACTGACGATACGCAGCAATGTACCGGTAATGAATATGAAAAAGATTTCAAAAAAGGGATTTATCAATGCGGCCAAAGAAAGAAAAGTGACTTTGGACTATATCGATAAGCTCAACATAGCGACGAGCGGCTCAGAAAAGGAAACGTCGAAGCTATCCGGCGGCAATCAGCAAAAAGTTGTTTTTTCAAAATGTCTGTTTGCCGATGCGGACATGCTGATGCTTGATGAACCCACACGCGGTATTGACGTTGGTGCAAAAAGCGAGATTTACAATATCATCCGGCAGCTGTCCAAAGAGGGCAAATCAATCATGATTTTCTCATCCGAACTGCCCGAGATTGTGAATATGTGCGACAGCATTTATCTTCTGTATGACGGTGAGATGAAAGCCAGCCTTCAAAATGGTTGTGACATAGACGACGAAATGATCTTACACATTGTGACGGGAGGAGAGTAACCGTGGGATTGAAATTTTCACAAAACAAAGCAACCAGAGGCAAAATGAGCAATGAATCATTTGTCAATATTTTTATGGCTGTTGTGCTGCTCGGACTATTCTTATTGGCAAGTTTGATTGTCCCCAACTTCTTTTCGACGCAAAACTTGGTCAATTTGATTACGAAGTATTGGTATCTGATCATACTTGGCATCGGTGTCACGTTTCTATTGACGACTGGTCATTTTGATATGTCGGTCGGCGGCATCATTGCGATGACGGGTGTGCTCTCGGTGTATTTCTGCCAGAGTGCCGTCAGTCCAATGCCGCTTTCGAGCGGGCTCGATATGCCGTATGGTATTGCGATTGTTCTGTCGCTATTAGGCGCTATTTGTATTGGCGCCATCAATGCGTTCTTTATTGCAAAGCTCAAAGTTGCTTCAATTATTATCACACTGGGCACGATGTCATTCGCACGCGGAATCGCGCAGATTATTACACTTGGCGCACAAAGAAACACGAGCTTGCCTCCGGATTTTGGTGTGATCGGCAATATGTTTGTTCCCGGCATTGGCATAAAGCTTTCTGTGCTGATTATGGTGGCTTTTGTTATCATCGCTTTGATCATCGAAAAGAAAACCGTTTTTGGCAGGCGTACTTATCTGATTGGTGCGAATGCAGAGGCTGCGCGGTTATCCGGCGTGAAGGTTACCAAGCATGTCACAGCACTTTATTTGATCAGCGCGTTCTTGGCGGGTGTCACAGGCTTGCTGCTCGCGTCCGAATACAGAGCAGGCCTATCCAATCGTGCAATGGGTTTTGAGTTTGACGCTTTGGTTATCACGTTGCTGGGAGGCACCAGTATCGCGGGGGGGTTTGGATCGGTGCTTGGCACCGTGATCGGTGCGCTGATATTCGCTGTTGTGACAACGTCGGCAACAGGACTGTTATTCCCGCCTGATCTGGAATTCATTATTAAGGGCGTGGTGACTTTTCTTGCGATACTTGCGCAGCGCTATGCGCTTGATCGAAGAAAAGGCTGATACGGACGGCAACTATAGAATAAGGAGTAATTGTCATGACTGACCCGATGAAAAGAATGAACCGGTGTTTTGACTGGAAAAAGACCGCGAAAAATATCTATATATATGTTGTGTTTGCGTTAATCGTTATCATCTTCTCCGTGGTGAAGCTCGACAGGGTGGAACTGTTTGGGAGGGGTCATTTCTTAAGCCCGGACAGCCTCATCGTTCTTGTGCGCATGGCGGTGCCGATCATGACCGTAGCGGGCGGCTTTACGCTGCTGATGATATCCGGCCACATAGATTTATCTGTCGGAAGTGCAATGAGCCTAAGCGCTGTGGTGTATGCATTGCTCGTTCTGAATGGGTTTTCCTTTTTGCTTGCGTTTGTGATCACCATGGCTTTAGGCACGATAATGGGCGCAATTAACGGCTTGTTTGTCATGAAGCTGCGCATCACACCCGTTATTGCTACGCTGGTGACATTGAATCTGTTTAAGGGTGCTGCGCTGCTGATCGTGCCTCGCGGTGTGTCTGCGATCAAAAGCACCGACACGCTCAAGATGCCTTCATGGATCAGCGAGTACGCAAGGCAGGATGTTGTATTTGGGTTGCCTGCCGCGTTTTTTGTGGCGCTTGCAGTTATTGCAGTACTGGTTATATTGCAGCGCAAAACGATACTCGGAAAGTATACCGCAGCCATCGGCGGGAACCGCACAGCAGCCGAGCTCTCGGGCATTAACGCTGTCAAGATGGTTTGGCTGCTTTATATCATCGTTGGTTTGCTCGCGTCAATGGCAGGCGTCGCACGGGCCAGCTATATGTCGCTTGGGGATCCGTTATCAGGAGACGGCATGGAGCTTGACTGCATTATTGCGGTGCTGCTTGGCGGTACGGCTTTTACAGGCGGAGAGGGCTCTGTAATAAAGACAATCATCGGTGCGCTCATCATCATTTGTATGACAACCGGGCTGTTGACTGTGATTGATGCGTACTATCAGACGTTTGCAAAGAGTGTGGTGCTGATACTGGCTGTAACGCTCAATCACCTGCTTGTCAGAAGAAAGGTTGGTCAGTAGCAGGGGTTATCATTTGCTGCAAAGCGATTCATGTGTTGTGAGATAAGAGCAGCTATACCGCTGTAAGGTCAGACATAATTATTTTGGGTGAGGTGTCTTTGTTGAAAGACTTAAATCTATTCGGACTGTATGAGAAAGCACTGCCGACGTACCTTTCGTGGAAGGAGCGGCTGTCGTTCGCAAAATATGCAGGCTATGATTTTTTGGAAATGAGCATAGATGAGACCGATGAGAAGCTTGACAGGGTATGCGCGATCAATAAGCATACAACTCAAATTGTAGAGGCGATACTCAAGACAGGTATCCCCGTTCTGACAATGTGTCTGAGCGGAAACCGACGCTACCCGATAGGGAGCAAGTGTGAAAAAACGCGCCAAAAAGGCATACAAATCATAAAGGGCGCAATTATGCTGGCCGTACAAAGCGGCATCAGGGTGATTCAATTAGCGGGATACGATGAGTATTACAATGAGTCCGATGATGTTACGCGTGTTTTGTTTAATGAATCGCTTAAAGAATGCGTTGATTTCGCTGCCAAATACAATGTTATGCTGGCGATAGAGACAATGGATACCGATTTGATGGGTTCAATTACGAACATCATGCATTATGTTTTGGATATCAAGTCGCCTTGGTTGAATGTGTATCCTGACATCGGCAATCTCTCATCAAGAAAGGTGAACATAAGAGAGGACTTTTTGGCCGGAAAAGAGCATATTGTTGCGATACACTTGAAGGATACCAGAGAAAACGAGTTTCGGCGTGTGGGTTTTGGAGAAGGTGTTGTTGATTTTAATGCTTTTTTTAAGCTGATAACGGAGATAAACTATAAGGGGCCGTTTGTGGTTGAGATGTGGTCGGATGACGATTTGGGCTCGATACCCGATGTGAAAATAGCCAGAGAGTTTCTTCTTGAAAGGCTGATCGCTGCAAAGGCGGCAAAGTGAAAAATCTTTTTGGAAGCATAACATTAAAAAGGAGTGAAGGATATGTTGGAATTTGAAAACTATGTACCGGTGAACGTTATTTTTGGTTTGAAGAAGCTGGAGACAATAGGCATACACGCAAAAGCGTATGGCAAAAAAGCGTTGATTGTCACAACAGGTCCGTTTTTTAAGGAAAATGGTCTTGTGGACAGGATTGTCGGATATCTGAAAAACGAAGATGTGGACAGCGCGTATTTTTGTGATGTATCCCCAAACCCGCATTTACACGAAGCACAGGCGGGTGCGGAATTTGCAAAAAGCAAAGGCTGTGACGTTGTGATCGGCCTTGGCGGCGGAAGCGCGATAGACGCTGCGAAATGCATTGCTGTTGCGATGGCACAGGGCGGGGACATCTGGCCTTATTGGATGGGAGAGAAGGACATCTATGCAGCACTGCCCATCATCGCAGTGACGACGACATCCGGGACCGGCAGCCACATATCGTCATATTCGGTTATCACAAATCCGCAAACAAACGAAAAGCCGGGAGCGGGATCGCCATTGCTTTACGCAAAGGTTGCGATTGTGGACCCAGAGCTGATGCTGTCGTTGCCTGAAAAGATCACTGCAGCAACCGGCTATGATGTTTTGGCTCATGCTATTGAAGCTTACACCAGCAAAACAGCGACGCCTTTCTCCGAAATGTATTGCGAGAAGGCGATCAAGCTTGTGGGCAAATATATCAGAAGAACAGTCTGCGACGGCAGTGATGTGGAAGCAAGGCAGATGATGGCTCTGGCGGATACGCTTTCAGGCTATTCAATTGCCATCTCGGTTATTACGATGTGCCATGCCATGGCCCATGCGGTGGGGGGCGTCTGCAACACCGTTCACGGCGAAACGCTTGCTGCCATGACGCCGAGCACCATGCGTCACAGCATGAACCATAGTCCGGAAAAATACAGGAACATTGGTGCTTGGCTCTCTGGTCACGAAGCCACACCGGATAGCTGGACGCTAGAGAACACCATCGAAGCGGTTGAAAAGCTGATCAAAGATATCGGAATGAATATTCCGCTTTCAAAGCAGGGTGTGAAGCGCTGTGACTTCGATAAGATTATCGAAGGTACAGTCGGTTATATGGCCGGCGGTTGTGATCTTGACCCTGCCGCACCGATAACGGCGGACGATGTAAGAAAAGTTCTTGAGGAGTCGTTTTAAGGGGAAAGAGAATGAAAACCATCACATATAAGAAACTGACAAAGGAAGCGTTTGCGCCATACGGCGACTTTGCATCCATCCTACAGCCATCAGGCTGCAAATTTGGTGAACCGCCGGTAGAGTTCTATCGGGATATGGTGCAGCAATACCTTGGTACCACCAATACAGTATCGTTTTCGGCTTGTGTGGTACGCGCCAAGGACGAATGGATTATCGAAAATGCGGAGTATCACAACAACACGTGTGAGGCCATCATCTGTCTGGATGGTGATTATTTGATGCATGTCGCGCCAGCCTGTACGCAGGATGAAGAGCCTTGGGACAAGATTGAGGTCTTTTTAATACCCAAAGGCACGATGGTTGTCACAAGGCCGGGTGTATGGCATCAGGCAGGATTTCCATACGGCTGTGACGAAGTGCATATACTGTGCGCGCTGCCTGAGAGAGCATATGCCAACGATTGTGTTTTTAAGATTATACCGAAGGAAAAGCGCATAAGGGTGATTGACGAGCCGGCAGAATGACAGACCAGTACCATGTGAGGATGCACTATGGCTGGAGCCGGTGCATCCTCGCATAATAAAGCCGCAACTGAAAGGAAACGGGCATGCCGTATTTACTGGGGATAGATAATGGCGGGACGATGGTCAAAGCCGGGCTTTATGATACTGCCGGCAATGTATTGGCATTATCGCGCGCCGATATCCCCGCTATTCTGGGCAGAGACGGAATTGTCGAGAGAGACATGAGCGGGCTTTGGGCCGTAAACTGCAAGGTGATAAACGATGTGATTGCCAAGGCAAAGGTGGATCCGTCGGATATCGCCTGTGTTTCTGTTTCAGGGCATGGCAATGGCCTCTATTTGATTGACAAAGATGGCGCGCCTGTGATGAACGGTATTTATTCCACGGATATGCGCGCAAAAGACATATTGAAGCGGTTTCAAGCAGATGGTGTATGTGATGCCATTTTTCCAAAAACGATGCAGACGCTGTACCCCGGGCAGCTGGCGACTTTGCTGGCGTGGATGTCTGAGAAAAGGCCAAAGACACTGGCAAACGCGAAGTGGGCGCTGGGATGTACCGATTATATTCGGTTTTGCTTAACTGGTGAGGCTTTTGGCGAGATCACAAATATGTCGGCTGCCAGCGTGATGGACCAAAGCAGCAAAAGCTATGATGATCAGGTGCTTGAGGCTATGGGTATAGGGCATTGCAAAAAGCTGCTGCCGCCGCTTCGCCAGTCTTGTGATATTTGCGGTTACGTCAGCGCGATCGCGGCCAAGCAGACAGGGCTCAAAATAGGCACGCCGGTAGCGGGCGGATTGATCGATATCACGGCCTGTGCCATCGCCACGGGCATCACGGATGAAACAAGACTGTGCCTGATTGCGGGAACGTGGAGCATAAACGAGTTTATCTCAAAAAGGCCGCTTGTTAAAGAAGGCTTGCTGCTCACATCTGTATACTGCATTGACGGCTATTACATGGTGACAGACGGAAGCATGACCTCGGCAAGCAACTTAGAATGGTTTGTACGCACCTTTTTCGACACCGAAAAATCACAGGGGCAAAATGTATACGCTGCTGTTGATGCGATGGTCGAGACAGTCGCGCCAAGCGAGAGTGACGTTTTATTTTTGCCATTCCTTTATGGAACGAATGCGGATGCGGATTCCAAATCGTGCTTTTTGGGGTTGAGTGGCTGGCACGGCAAAAAGCATGTGCTGCGTGCTGTATTTGAAGGCATCGTATTCTCGCACAGAACGCATATAGATAAGCTGCTGAGCTTGAGGGATAAGCCTGAAGCGATACGAATCGCCGGAGGCGTGACCAATTCTAAAGTGTGGGTGCAGATGTTTGCCGATGCGATGCAAATGCCTATAGAAATATCCAGCAGCGATGAGCTTGGTACAATGGGCGCTGCCATGTGTGCGGGTGTGGCCATAGGGGAATACGATTCGCTTAGAGATGCATCAACAGCGTTTTCAAAGGTTGTGTATACATGCTTTGCGGATAAGCGCAACAAAGACGCTTATGACAGAAAATACACGCTATACAAAAAGGCGATCGACAGCTTGGCACCGCTGTGGAAGCAATGGCAATAAAGACGTGTAATATGCATGCACTTTCACAGCACGGGATGACGACATTTGTTATGGAATTTGCTTGACACCGAATTGTGATACGAATAAAATTATAATTAGAAAATAAAGCAAATATTATATTGATTTTGATGGGGGTAACACGATTGGAAACCAGGCATGACATACACATTCTTGTGCAAGTCGCCCAAATGTACTATATGGATGGACTCACTCAAGAAAAAATAGCCAAAGAATTGGGCATATCACGCTCAGCCATCTCAATGATACTCACCGAGGCCAGGGAGTTTGGCATTGTTGATATAAAGGTCAAGAATCCGCAGATCAACCATGATGAGCTTTCCGGTAAAATGATCGACAAGTTCGGACTCAGCAAGTGCTATGTGATACCCGTCAATGCAAAGCTGCAAAGAATTTTGACGAAAATCGTATCGTCGCAGGGCGCAGCGATTGTCGGCAACGAGATTAAAAACCACAGCACATTGGGAGTGGCTTGGGGTACAACATGCTATGAATGCATGTCAGCATTTCGAAACGCTGATAATGTATTTGACGTCAATGTGGCTCCGCTTATTGGCGGTACCAACCGAATTGCTTCCGAATACCAATTGAACGAGATGGTTCGCATGATGGCCGAGAAGCTTCAGGGTATGCCGTTGCTGATGTACGCACCCGCGATTGCCGAGACCATAGAAGATAAAAACTTGTATATGAAAAGCGTCTATATGCAATCCATCGTGAAAACATGGCAGGAGCTTGATGTGGCTTTGATCAGTGTAGGCGCACCGCCTGAATACTATAACAGCAAATTGCAGTTTGATGCTGAAGAAGCCAAATATGAGTTTGAATCGGATCCGGCACGGCCTGTGGGCGATATTTGTGCACGCCGATTCAATATGAACGGTGAGTTCTTGAACAACGAATACAACCAAAAGATTATCGGCATTGGAGAAAAAGAGTTGAGAGATGCCGGTAAGGTGATTTGCGTGGCTGCGGGAGAGCACAAGGTGCTTTCGATATTGGGAGCCCTGCGCGGAAACATTATCGACATTTTGGTAACGGATGAGAATACCGCCTCACGTGTACTGCGGGTGGCAGGCAACTAGCAAAGCGCATTCTGTGCCTGCTTAGTTTAATTATGCACAGACGGCTGCGAATAAGCCTTAGGCGATTGCCGAGGCTTTTTTTATGCAATAAAGCGTGAACAAATGTGCAGCATAATGCTCGATAATGAAATAAATTGACTTACCCGTCTATTCGTTATATAGTGTAACCATAAGAATACAGCGGGGGATTGCTGCTTATGAACAAAAGAGATACCAAAATAATGGTTGCCAAGATGTATTACATTGAAGGCCTCTCACAAGAGCAAATATCACAGAAAATACATCTCTCACGGCCCAGTGTATCGCGTATGCTCAAATCCTGTATCGAAGAAGGAATTGTTCAGATTAAGATCGATGATGTATCCTCTTTTGGCAGCGAGCTTGGTAAACGAATAGTGGATACATATGGAATACGCAAAGCCATTGTGGTGCCTCATAGCCAAAATCCGCAAGAGGATAAAGAGAAAGTCGGCCAGGCGGCTGCTGATTATATCGAATCGCTGCTGGGCTCAGATATGCTGATCGGTATTTCTTGGGGCACAACCATACACAGCATCATCAAAAACATAAAGCGCAGCGTCAGCGTCAAAGCGGATGTGATACAGCTGCTGGGTGGCACAGGCAACAAAACAAACGACACGGATGCCAATATGATGGCGCTGTCACTTGCAAAAGCGCTCAATGGAGACAGCTATATACTGCAGGCGCCGTTTATGGTGCAAAGCAAAATGCTCAAAGACCTGCTGATGGAAGAGCCGCATGTAAAAAATCATTTTGAAAAAATAAAAAAGACTGACTTTGCCATTGTGGGACTTGGGTCAACAAAGCCGGAGTTGAGCGCACAGTTTCGTTCAGGACACATCAACATGGAGGATTCGGAAAAGCTGATCAGTGAGGGTGCGGTGGGAGATATCTGCGGCCGGTATATTGATATCAACGGACACCATTGCCACACTTCACTGAGCGACAGAATGATCGCGGTTTCACTTGATAGCTTAAAGAGAATCCCGACCGTTATCGGTGTTGCGGCGGGAGAAAAAAAGGCCGACATTATTGTGGGCGCGCTGCGCGGCCGATACATCGATGTGCTGATAACTGACGAAAAGGCGGCAATTGGTGTACTGGGCTACAGCTAATAAGCAACAGATCGCTATATCAATATTACGGCAGAATGATGCACGGCAACTCACCCGGATTTGAAGCTTGCTTCGATTCTTTTTATATACATCTTTGATCATTTACCAACACATGCCGCATGAACATATGTGCAACATTGCCCTGTTTTATTGACAAGGGTTTGTACTCATATTATGATAGTATCAAACATGACAAATGTCATGGAAAATGTGCAGGAAGGTTAACATGAAATTATCCGCATCTATACTGTCCGCAGACTATCTGAATCTAGGCAGTGATATTGACAGGGCCTATAACGCCGGTTGTGAGCTGTTGCATCTTGACGTGATGGACGGGCATTTTGTGCCGAATATCGCTGTCGGACTGTGCACGGCGCAAGCGCTTAAGAACGATAATCGCATGCGCAAGGATGCCCACCTGATGATCAGCAATCCAGAGTGCATGATACACCCGTTTATAGAGGCTGGTGTGGATTCCGTTACGATACATGCGGAAAGCACACCGCATCATTTAAGGCTGCTCAGAGAGATCAAGAGGGCAGGCAAGCTGGCGGGTATTGCGCTGACACCCGAAACACCGATTGACGCGATACGATGCGCACTCGAGGAGGCGGACATTGTGTTGCAGGTATCGGTATGTGTGGGCTTTGGCGGGCAGAAGATTATTCCGCTTGTTTACGAAAAACTGTGCCTGCTGTGTGAACTCAAGCAACGCTACGGTTTTGCATATGAAATACAAGTGGATGGCGGAATCAATAAGCAGACTTACACAAAGGCGCTGGAATGCGGCGCAGAAGTTCTTGTCGGCGGCACCATGCTGTTTGGTGCGGCAGATATGAAAAAGACGGCAGAGGCATTAAGAGCGGGAACGCTTTAATCAAGTATAAAACATCTTAAAGGAGGAAGCCATGGGCTTGTATGCAGACAATTTAAAGGAGAAGGTTTGCGTTGTCACGGGCGCTGCCAAGAGCATTGGTTATGCCATAGCGGAAAAATACGCCGAGCAGGGCGCGAAGGTGGTGCTGATTGACATCGATCCGTTGGTGGAAAAAGCAGCAAAAGAGCTAAGCGGCAAAGGATATGATGCAACAGGCATCGTTCTTAACATCACCGACAGACAGGCCGTGCTCGATTGCTTTGAGCGCATCACCACACAGATCGGTGATATCTACGCGCTTGTCAACAATGCGGGAGTGGTTGACAACCGTCCGTTTGAAGAAAACGATGAGGCGGTTTTTGATAAGATGTTTAAGGTGAATGTGTATGGCACGGCTTACTGTATTCAGGGTGCGATAAAAAGCATGAAGAAGAATAATGAGGGCCGGATCATCAATTTTGCATCCAAGTCAGGCAAAACCGGCTCTGCACTGATGGCCCCATATAGCGCAGCCAAAGGCGCGGTCATTGTGCTGACGCAGGCGCTCGCGTTTGAATATGCCAAGCACAACATCAAAATCAATGCTGTATGCCCCGGCATCACCGATGCCACAGGCGTATGGTCAAGCGTCAGCAAAGGCTATGTCGAAAACATGAATATGGAGCGCGAACAAATCGTCAAACAGTTCACAGCCAAGGTGCCGCTTGGCAGACTGACCGACATACAGGATGTTGTTGATTTTGTGTTTTTCCTGACAGCATCGGCAGACTATTGCACGGGTCAGGCGTTTAATATAACCGGCGGCAGAGAGATGCACTAACGAAAAGGAGAACGATATGGATATCGAAAAGATGATCAGAGAAATCACGAGCGAAGTGCTCAAAGAGGTTAGAGGCAGCGAGATCGTGCCAAAGGGTGGCACAAACTATGATCCGTCCTATGCGCAATATATGGATCATACGGTATTAAAGCCCGAGACTCAAAGAAGCACCGTCAAAAAATTCTGTGATGAGGCCAGGGAATACAAGTTTGCGAGTGTCTGTGTCAATCCCACGCATGTCAAATATGTGGCTGAGCAGCTTGCGGGCACAGGCGTGAAAACCTGCTGCGTGGTTGGTTTCCCGCTGGGAGCGAACACACCGTTTGTCAAAGCAGTCGAAGCGATGGAAGCGGTGAAAAACGGTGCGGAAGAGGTTGATATGGTGATCAATGTCGGCGCACTCAAAGACAAGGATTATGATCTGGTATTCGAGGATATTAAGGGCATCGTCGATGCGGCGCACCCCAAGGCGCTTGTCAAGGTTATCATCGAGACGTGCCTGCTGACAGATGAGGAAAAGGTGCGTGCATGCGAGCTGGCGAAGCGGGCGGGTGCGGATTTTGTGAAAACATCCACAGGCTTTGGCAGCGGGGGTGCGACAGTTGAGGACATTCGTCTGATGAAGAGTACCGTGGGAGAGAGCATGATGGTTAAGGCTTCTACCGGCATCAATGATCGCCGTGTATGCGATCAGATGCTCAACGCCGGTGCGGTTCGGATGGGAACAAGCAAGGGTATTAAAATCGTTATGGGTGAAAATGATGCTGCATGCGCAAACTGCGGCCAATGCAAGGTCAACTGCCCGAGCGGTAATGTGAAAGTCATCAAAAACGAGTATTAAAAAGGAGTAAAAGCAAATGGATAAGCAAGCACTGGGAATGGTAGAAACAAAAGGATTAGTGGGCGCGATTGAAGCGGCAGATGCAATGGTTAAGGCAGCCAATGTCACATTGGTGGGCAAAGAGCAAATCGGTTCCGGCCTTGTCACCGTGATGGTCAGAGGCGATGTGGGCGCTGTCAAGGCGAGCGTGGATGCTGGGGCGGCTGCCGCGAAGCGTGTGGGTGAGCTTGTATCGGTGCATGTGATACCGCGGCCGCATCAGGATGTCGAGAAAATTCTGCCCGAAAAGTAGATAAAGCAGCGAGGAGGAGAGACATATGGATCTGGGATTGAAGGGCAAAACTGTTCTTGTCACAGGCGGCGGGGCCGGCCTTGGTGCGGGCATCTGTGAGGTTTTTGCACAAGAAGGCGCGAATGTGATGGTCAATTATATTGTCAACGAAGCGGATGTGATGCAGTTCGTCAAGACGCTCATCAGCCGGTTTGGAGGCAAACACATGGCTGTATATGGAGATATCACAAAGGCGGAAGATATCGACGCCATGATACAAACAGCTGTCAATGAGTATGGGCATCTGGACGTTGTGGTCAACAATGCGGGCATTTGGCCAACAACATTGATAGAGGATATGTCGGACGACGAATGGAAAAAGGTGATTGACGTGAACCTGACAGGCCCATTTATGCTGAGCAAAAGGGCGTGCTTGCATTATAAGCAGGCAGGTATTCGGGGCAGGATCGTCAACATCGTATCCAAATCCGCTTTTGCTGTTAACACGGAAGCACACGCGCACTATGTGTCTGCAAAGGGCGGGCTTGTGCTGCTGACCAAAGCGCTGGCCAGAGAGTTTTCCAAATACGGCATTGTCGTTAACGGCGTGACGCCGGGAATGGTCAGGACACCCATCAATGAAGACAAGCTGTCAAAGCCCGAAATAATGGCTTCGTATGTGGAGCGCATACCTTCCGGAAGGGTTTCCACCGCTCAAGAGGTTGGATATACTGTGGCCTTTCTTGCTTCAACAAAAGGGGATTTTATCAACGGAACATGCGTGGATGTGACCGGCGGTATGCTGATATAGCCACGCTGCCACAAAGCTGGAATGCAGCAACTCGCGTACATTGACAAACGTCTGGACATATGTTAAACTATTTATAACATTTGTTTAGACGTTTGTGACCATTCTTTTTCCGATATTTCAGCTTAATATTTGCAGACTGGAGTGAAACAAGCCATGTACAAAAAGCAAAAGCAAGAGGTTATAAGCACAGCGTTGGAGATCAAGAGAAACGGCCTGATCAAGCTGGCTGGCGGCAATGTGAGCATGCGCCTGCCAAACGGGCATATTCTCGTGACGCCTTCTGGCACCTCTTACGAAGACATGCGTGACAAGGACATCATCGTACTGGATATCGATGCGAACCGCATTGAAGGAAAGCTCCGTGAATCAGTCGACACGGGTGCATTGCTCTACATTTATAAGCATATGCCCAATGTCAATGCCATTATACATACACACCAGCCATATGCCACGGCGGTCGGGCTTTTGGGAGATGTGCTGCCCGCCGCGGTGACGACACTCGCTAATGTGACGCTCGGCGCGGTGAATGTTGCGCCGTATTGTTCAGCGGCGAGTGTCGACATGGGTGTACAAACCGTCAAACACATTGGCGAAAGGCGCGCTGTCATCTTAAAACACCATGGCGTGATTGCGGTGGGAAAAGACTTGAAAGAAGCGCTATATGCGGCCGTTTATATGGAAGAAGCGGCAAAAACGTATCTTGCGGCCAAGGCAGCCGGTGAGCCGGATATCATGACGCAGGAGCAAACAGATGATGCGGTCAATATCCATAAGACATACGGGCAGCCAAAATAAGATATGAATGCGGACACAATCACACGGCTGGTGACACTGGCTGTAATCGAGAACATGGTGAAAATCGGCAGCGCCCGCTATGTGCCCGCGGCGATATCGGCGCGGCACATGCACCTTTGCCAAGCACATATCGATACGCTGTTCGGCAGAGGCCATACGCTAAAAAGCATACGGGATCTCGTACAGCCTCAGCAATTCGCATGCGCGGAGCAGGTCGCGCTCGTCGGCAAAAAAGGACGCATAGAAGGCATCCGCGTTTTGGGACCGGCAAGAGAAGACACACAGGTTGAAATATCGATGACCGACTGCATCAAAACTGGTATAGACCCCGTTGTGCGCATGTCGGGCGATATAAAGAACACACCCGGCGGCACGCTCATCGGGCCGGCCGGTCAGGTGGAGCTGAAAAAAGGCGTAATCGTCTCGGCACGGCACCTGCATGCCACAGACGAACAGGCCGCATGGTTCGGGCTCAAAAACGGCGATGTCATCAGCGTGAAGAAAACAGGCGATCGGGAAATCATATTCGGCAGCGTTGTCGTGCGTACAGGCAAAGCGCATCAGTTAGAGCTGCACCTTGATACAGACGAAGCCAACGCCGCATGCATCGGCCAAAGCGAACTGCTGGAAATCATCAGATAATACGAGGCGGGCAATGAGCTTAAGCGCTGGGGACATACAAAACATCATAAAACGTGTGACAGAGCAGGTGCTTCAAGGGCAGCCGCAGCCGGATGTGCAAAAGGGCATACTCGCCGTGCTGCCGGCCCATGTGTTTGATCCGATCGGTGTCAAAGCATGCCTAGCGGGCAAAAGCATCACATGCGCTTTGTCTGCTGATGCGCAGCCCATTGACGGCTGCAAAGCATTCAGCCTTGAAACAGACAAAAGGGCGATCATCAGCACGCTCGCAGAATACGAAGAAATCGTGCTTGTCACACCGCCGCTTTCGCTGCTGCAAAGCATCGCACAGGCAGACGATTCCGCATTCGCCGCATCGCTCGTGCTGCGTCCGCTGCTCTGGGGCAGCAAGGTCAGCATACTGCTCGATTTTGCAGCGCCAAAGCACATGCGCGGCACAGCACTCGCCGTCATCGCTGAGCATATCGATACGCTTGAGAAAATGGGGATCGGCATCAAAACGATACCGCGCAAAAGCAAAATGAAAGATGCCAAAGAGCTCGTCACCGAGCAGGACATCAAGGATGCGTGCCGTGACGGCAGCATGAAAGTGAAAATACGGCAGGATGCCATCATCACACAGCTCGCGCAGGACACGGCGAAGGAATGCGGCGTCAGCATCGAGTATTAGTTAGCAGGCTTTTTTACTGAAGGCTCCGCCTCCAGACCTCCGCCAAAGGGCAAAGCCCTTTGGAATCCCACGGAAAATGCCTGCGGCATTTTCTAAAAGTATACTATTTACCACTATAATTCGGTCAAGAAATCGCGAAGAAGGATTCTTTGGCAGAGCCTCCATAGAAAAAGACCTTGTTCTAAAAAGCAGGGCAAAGGAGAAACAAACATGCAGATAGCAAGAGTCAAGGGAAGCGTTGTCAGTACCAACAAAACCGAAAAACTACACGGTCTAAAGCTGCTCATCGTGACGCCCATCGAACTCTCAAGCTTTGAGGAAAAAGGCGCACCCATCGTCGCTATCGATACCGTGGGCGCGGGTGCCGGCGAGGTTGTGATGCTCTGCGGCGGCAGTTCGTCACGTCAAACGCCCTTAACGGAGAATAAACCATCGGATATGGCGATCGTGGCCATCATCGATTCAATAGAAATAGAAGGTAAAACAGTGTTCCGCAAGTTTGAAGAACAAAAGCGGGGTGAGGATTGATGAGCCTGACAGAACAGCAAATTCGCCGGATCGTTGAAGAAACGGTAAGCAGCCTTAGGGCAAGCCAAAAGGCAGGCCTCAGCTGGCTTTGTGATACCGCAGAGCAAGCCGTTGCGTCTGCCAAAGCCGCGCAGAAAAAGCTCATGGCACTCTCGCTGGAAAAACGGGGCAAGCTGATTAAGGCCATGCGCCGCGCCGCGATGGAGAACGTGCAGTATCTCTCGGAGTTGGCACATAACGAAACCGGCTATGGCAAAGTGGCACACAAAGTGCTTAAAAACACGCTGGCGATAGAGAAAACACCAGGCATTGAGGATCTGACCGCCGATGCCATGTCGGGCGACTTTGGGTTAACGCTGATAGAGCGCGCACCCTACGGCGTCATCGGCGCCATCACACCGTCCACAAACCCCACATCGACAGTCATCAACAACGCCATCAGCATGGTCGCTGCGGGCAACGCTGTGGTGTTCAACCCGCATCCCGGTGCCAAAAAAAGCTCCACGGAAGCCATGCGGATACTGAACGAAGCGATCGAATCGGCAGGCGGCCCGGCTGCGCTGCTCTGCACCGTTGAAAAACCCACGCTCGAGACCGGCAAAGCGCTGATGGAGCATCCCGACGTGCCGCTGCTCGCCATCACAGGCGGCGAGGCAGTGGTTCATGTGGCGATGCGCACAGGCAAGAAGGTGATCGCGGCAGGGCCTGGCAATCCGCCCGTCATCGTCGATGATACGGCCATTATCGAGCAGGCCGCGAAAGACATCGTGGACGGCGCAAGCTTTGACAACAACGTGCTTTGCATCGCTGAGAAGGAAGTGTTCGTCTACAGCACAGTCGCGGATAAGCTCATCGCCAATATGCAAATGCACGGCGCGCATCTCGCATCAGGTGCAGATATAGAGAAAATCGTCAATACCGTGCTGGTACGCAAGGACGGAACATATGCCGTCAACAGAAACTATGTCGGCAGGGACGCGGCCAAGATACTGGAGGACAGCGGCGGCTGCTTTGCTGGCGACCCGCGGCTTGTCATCGCGGACGTGGATGAAAACCACCCGTTTGTCACCACTGAAATGCTAATGCCGGTGCTCGGTATCGTGCGTATTGGCAACGACATCAATACAGCCATACAAAAGGCCATCAAAGCCGAGAACGGGTGCCAACACACGGCCATTATGCACTCGCAGAACGTCAGCCACCTCTCGATGGCAGCCAAGGCGCTGAACACCACGATATTCGTCAAGAACGCGCCGTCGTACGCCGGACTGGGCTTTGGCGGCGAAGGGTTTACATCGCTGACCATCGCGACACCGACGGGTGAGGGCGTCACGAGTGCCAGAACGTTCACGCGGCTTCGGCGCTGCGTATTGTACGGCAACTTTAGGATTGTGTAAATGGAAAAGCAGCAGATTCTAGAGAAAATCAAACAGGCAGGGGTTATCGGCGCTGGCGGTGCCGGCTTTCCAACGCATGTCAAGCTCTCCTGCAGCGCGGATATCGTGATCGCCAACGGCGCTGAGTGCGAACCGCTGCTGCGTACCGACCGGCTGCTGATGGAAAACCATCCGAAGAAGATCATGCTTGGCCTCAAAGCCGCGATGTATGTCACGGGTGCTAAAAAAGGCGTGATCGTGCTTAAAAAGAAGTACGGCAAAGCCGCAGATGCACTGAATAGCATGCTGGACGCCAGCACGGAATTGCTGCTGCTGGACAGCTTCTACCCGGCAGGTGATGAGCAGCAGATCGTTTACGAGGTGACCGGCAAGGTTGTGCCCACGGGGGGGCTGCCGCTTGATGTGGGCGCTGTGGTGCAGAATGTGGCGACGCTGATTGCCATCGCCGACGCGCTTCACGGAGCGCCGATGATTGAAAAGTATGTGACCATCACGGGTGAGGCTTCACGGCCTGCGGTATACAAGGCAGCGGTGGGAACGCCCTTAACCAAACTCATTGCGGCTGCGTGCGGGCCTGATAATATGACAAGATACAGCGTCGTCATCGGCGGCCCGCTAATGGGAAGAGTGGCTGACGATATCGCCATGGAGGTTGTTGAGAAAACGACAGGCGGCCTGATCATTGTGCCGAATGAGCACACGCTGATACGGCAAAAGACCGGCAGCCTCGAAAACGATATACGGCTCGCGAAATCGGTTTGCTGCCAATGCAACTATTGCACGCAGCTGTGCCCGCGCAACGCGCTTGGGCTTCGGGTAGAACCGCATAAGATCATGCGTGCGCTGGCGCTGAACGCAGATAATTTTGGCGAGGTGAACGGCATCTTCTCGTGCTGCGATTGCGGAATCTGTACCCACTATGCATGCAACTTCCAGCTTGCGCCCTCAAGACTGATGACGCGTGTCAAGCAGGAGCTTTTGAAAGCCGGTGTGAAGCCCGAAAAGAAAGTGGCATACGGTGTGGCAGATAACATGGAGAGCATCAAGGTGCCTGTTTCAAGGCTGATGGCACGGCTCGGCATCAGTCAGTATAACAAAGACTTAGAGCTCGACGAGCGGCCGATTGATACCGATTATGCGAAGCTGCCCTTAAAGATGCATATTGGCGCACCTGCCGTGCCTGTTGTCAAAACAGGGGACACGGTGGCAAAGGGGCAGATGATCGCTGCTGTTGATGCGGGCGTGGGCGCGCATCTGCATGCAAGCATGGCCGGCAGAGCTACGGTCACCGACAAGTTTATTGAGATAAGGAAGTAAGCAGCAATGACACACGCGCTGGGAATGGTTGAGACCAATTGCATAGCCAAAGGCATAGAGGCGGCGGATACGATGCTCAAAGCCGCGAATGTAAGCCTGCTGTCTGCACAGACGGCATGCGCGGGCAAATACATCGTCCTCGTATCAGGTGATGTGGCGGCTGTGGTGTCGTCGGTGGAATCGGGCAGAGAGACAGCGCAGGAAACGCTTGTTGACAGCATGGTGATACCCAACATGGATGCGCAGGTATTGAAAGCCGTATCGGCATGCACAGAGCCGGAAAGCTTTGAAGCGCTCGGCATCATCGAGACATTCTCGCTGGTATCGGCACTGCTGTGCGCGGATGCGGCGGTCAAAGCGGCGGATGTGGAGCTGATCGAAATACGGCTGGGCCGCGGTCTCGGCGGCAAGTCGTTCATCACGTTAACAGGCAATGTGGCGGCATTAAGGCACGCCGTTGACACGGCGAAGCAGGACGAGACGGTTAAGGGCATGGTGGTGCGCACGGTGGTGATTCCCTCGCCTCACCCCGATATTAAGAAGGCTGTGTATTAGGGCTATCGTTTTGGAAGGCTCTCGGACTCTCCAAGGGGCAAGCCCCATGGACGGGGGTGTGAGGGCAACGCCCTCACAGAAAACAACAAAAGGAGCGGAAAGTAAAAATGGACAAACAGGCACTTGGCATGGTGGAAACAAAAGGACTCGTCGGCGCGATCGAAGCGGCTGACGCGATGGTCAAGGCGGCGAACGTGACGCTGGTTGGCAAAGAGCAGATTGGCTCTGGTCTTGTAACGGTGATGGTGCGCGGCGATGTGGGCGCTGTTAAGGCCGCTGTTGATGCAGGTGCGGCAGCAGCCAAACGCGTAGGCGAGCTTGTTTCGGTACACGTGATACCGCGGCCGCATGACGATGTCGAAGGTATACTGCCGTCAGTGAAACCCGCAAAACCGGCAAAGAAGGAATAATAAGAGATGTATACAGGGAAGGTCGTGGGCTCGCTCGTCAGCACGGTAAAGGACGAGGGGCTAAAGGGCATTAAGCTGCTTGTGGTTGAAAAGTATGAGAACGGCAAACCGGCAGGGCTGATTGTGTCGGCGGACGGCACGCGCCAGGCAGGGAAGGGAGACTTTGTGTACCTCATTGGCAGCAAGGAGGCCACACTGCCGTTTCTCGAATGCAAGCTGATACCCGTGGACTCATCGATCATCGGTTTCATCGACCGCATCAACGAATGAGCATAGGTGCGATTTGAGTGGGTTCTGCCCTCAAACTCTCGCTCGATGGGATCGCCCCTTGAGAACCCCATCAAGACCATATCGTTGCGCGACATGACTGGGAAATAGAATATATGAAAAATCCCGCAAGCATTTTCTGTGGGTTTCCAAAGGGACTTGTCCCTTTGGTGGGTGCGCGAGGGTGAAATCCTCGCTAATACAAAAGTCTGCAAAGGAGTAAAGGCAATGGAAAAACAGGCACTCGGCATGGTGGAAACAAAAGGGCTGGTCGGCGCGATTGAAGCGGCTGACGCGATGGTCAAGGCAGCAAACGTCACGCTGGTTGGCAAAGAGCAGATTGGCTCTGGTCTTGTAACGGTGATGGTGCGCGGCGATGTGGGCGCTGTTAAGGCAGCTGCGGACGCAGGTGCGGCGGCAGCCAAACGCGTGGGCGAGCTTGTATCGGTGCACGTGATACCGCGGCCGCACGAAGACGTCGAAGCGATACTGCCGGGCAAGTAAGCCATGCTGCTTGCAAAAGTTGTCGGCAATGTGGTGTCGACGATCAAACCGATGTCGCATCACGGACAAAAGCTTATGCTGGTTGAGCTGATTGGGCTTGACAGCAAGCCTTACGGTGCGCGGCAGATTGCCATCGATGCGGCGGATGCGGGCATAGGCGACACGGTGCTGATCAACGTGGACGGCGGTGCATCGCTGATGATACTCGGCGACAAGTCGGTTATTGTCGATATGACGATATGCGGCGTTGTCGATCATTTTGACGTACCAGCCGGTAAATGAGAGGAAGATACAGATGGACATACAGGATATCGTAGCAAGGGTGACAAAAGAGGTTTTGGCGCGTGCGGGCGAGAACAGCTGCGAGACAAAATCGGGCGCTGACATCGCACATACCATTGAGCACAGTCTGCTCAACCCCGATATAACTAAAGAGCAGATCATAAAGGGCTGCAAAGAGGCCAAGGCAGGCCGTATGGCGAACGTGTGTGTATCGCCGTATTATGTACCGCTCGCGGTATCGTATCTGCGCGGCAGCGGCATCAAGGTCTGCACGGTCGTCGGGTTTCCGCACGGTGCGGCCTCCACGGCAGCCAAGGTTGCAGAGACAAAAGAAGCGATACGCAACGGTGCGGAGGAGCTGGATGTGGCGATCAATATGCTTGCCATAAAGAGCGGTGAGATGTGTGACGCGCAAGATGACCTCTGTGAGGTTGTCAATATCGCCAAGGGCAAGGCGGCTGTTAAGGCCATATATGAGCAAGGGCTTTATACCGATGAGCAGAAGGTCGCGGCGCTGGGCATTATCAAGGCATCCGGGGCGGATTACATAAAGATTTCCAACGCTTTGACGGGCAAGAAGGCAGCGGCTGAGGATGTGCGGTTTGTACGCAGCATCGTGGGGAATGGCATCGGCATCAAGATAGACGGCGGCATTGCCACGGCGCAGACGGTGCGTGAGCTGATGGCGGCGGGTGCGCAGCGCTTTGGCTGCAGCAAGTCCGTGGAGATCGTGGAAGGCAAATAAAGCTTTTTGAAAGTAAAGAGCCGCTTGAAAGCAGCTCTTAAAGTGTCAAATATGGTCTCTTACGAGGGCGCCGCCCTCGTGCTCCCGCCAAAGGAACTAGTTCCTTTGGAATCCTTTTTACGAGAATGACTTTATAAAGGCATTCTCTCCACGATAGGATTCTCATGGGGCTCGCCCCTTGAGCGGAGGTTTGTACCCCTACGGGGCACCAGTAGGCAGAGTTCCATCAATAGGGTTTATCGACAAGTAAAGAGCCGCTTGAAAGCAGCTCTTTTTAATGCAATAAGAACGGTTGGGTAAACCCCAGACGACAGCTTAGGCTGTACTGTTCACGATATCATCTGTTCAATTGCGCAGAGCCAAAATGAAATACTCTCTTCATCATTTCTTTTTTAGAGCCTTAAATTTAAATCTCTTGAGCCGCAGCGCGTTTGCCACAACCGAAACCGAGCTTAAGGCCATGGCCGCGCCTGCGAATATGGGATTAAGCAATGGGCCGCCGAATATGTAGAACACGCCTGCGGCAAAAGGAATGCCCGCGGTGTTGTAGATAAAAGCCCAGAACAGGTTCTGCTTGATATTGCGCAGCGTGGCACGGCTCAATGCGATGGCGGCAGGCACTTCATTCAGGTCGCCGCGCATCAGCACGATATCCGCCGACTCCACCGCCACATCGGTGCCGGTGCCGATCGCCATGCCCACATCCGCCGCCGCAAGCGCAGGTGCATCGTTGATGCCGTCGCCCACCATGGCCACGCGCTTGCCGCTTTCCTGAAGCCTTTGTATTTGTGCTGCTTTGTCCTGCGGCATAACATCCGCCAGCACCTGCGATATTCCCGCTTCTTTGGCAATGGCATCGGCGGTGCTCTGGTTGTCTCCGGTGATCATCACCACATCCACGCCCATTTGCACAAGACGTGTGACCGCTTCGCGGCTGGTGGGTTTGAGCGCGTCAGCAGCCGCCATCAGTCCCGCAAGCTGCCCGTCCGCCGCGATGTACATCAGTGTGCGGCCCTTTCCGGCCAGCTCTTGCGCGTCGCTTTGTGCGGCCAGTGTATCAATGCCGTTTTCGCTCATCAGCTTTGAGTTGCCTGCTAGCACGCGCACGCCATTAACCACTGCGTCAATGCCGCGCCCCGGCACAGCCTTGAACGATTCAGGTTCATCAAGAGAAATGCCGCGCCCTGCCGCGCCCTGCACAATGGCCTGTGCCACCGGATGCTCCGAGCCTTTTTCGGCAGAGGCGGCCAGCCGCAATAGCGTGGCATCGTCGAAAGCACCGTAAGTTACAACGTCGGTCAGCGCGGGCTTGCCCTCTGTGAGTGTGCCGGTTTTGTCGAGCACCACTGCGCGTATGCTGTGCGCGGCCTCGAGCGCCTCTCCGCCCTTGATGAGTATGCCAAGCTCGGCACCCTTGCCAGTGCCCACCATGATGGCTGTGGGCGTGGCCAGCCCCAGTGCGCACGGGCACGCAATCACCAGCACCGTCACGAAGCTGGTAAGCACAAAGTCAAATTCCTTTCCGGCCAGCGCCCAGCCGATGCCCGCCAGTATGGCGATGATGATGACGGCGGGCACAAAATAGCCCGCCACCTTGTCCGCAATCTGCGCGATGGGCGCTTTATTGCTCTGTGCGTCCTCCACCAGCTTGATAATCTGCGCGAGTGCGGTATCCTCACCCACCTTGCTGACCTGAAACTTGAGCAGACCTTCGCCGTTGATGCTGCCGCCGGTAACAGGGCTGCCCGGGTGCTTCTCAACAGGCAGGCTTTCGCCGGTGAGCATGGATTCGTCTACGGATGAGATGCCGTCTGTTACCACACCATCCACGGGTATTGAAGTGCCAGGGCGCACCAGTATGGTATCCCCGACGATGACATCATCGATGGAAACCTCATGCTCGCTGCCGTCCCGAAGCACTGTGGCTGTTTTGGGCGCAAGCTTCATGAGCTTTTTGATGGCCTGCGATGTTTTGCCCTTGCTCACGGCTTCAAGGTATTTGCCGAGCATCACGAGCGTCAATACCACGGTGGCGGTTTCAAAATACAGCGACTCAGCAAAAGCATAGTCGCCCATGGATATGCGCACCAGTGCGAATACGCTGTATAAAAACGCGCTGCCTGTGCCGATGGCGACGAGCGAATCCATATTGGGTGCGCGTTTGATCAGCATCTTAAAGCCGATGATATAAAAGTGTCTGCCCGCGATCAGTATGGGTATGGTGAGCGCAAGCTGAGCCAACGCGAAATTCAGCGGGAACATATGATGATCCAAAAACATCGGAAGCGGCAGTTTTAAGAACGGCAGCATGTGCGACATGCCGATATAAAGCTCGGGCACCGCAAATATGCACGCGATGATCACGCGGATGCGCATCTCCCGCAGCATTTTGGCGCGGCGTTCTTCCTGTTCGTCCTGACCGGTATCCTCGGTGCGCGGCGTATAGCCTGCGTCAAATATGGCTTTTCTGATTTGCGCAACGGAAACTTGATCCGCGTCGTATTCAACCGCAGCCTTGTTTGTCGCGATGTTGACCGATGCGGATTTGACGCCCTCAAGGCTGCCCAGGGCGCGTTCCACAGCAGCCGCACAAGATGCACACGTCATACCCTCAACGCCAAGCGTCAGGCGTCTTGCATCATCCTCAACGCCGTAGCCTGCGTCCGCAACGGTCTTTTTTATCTGCGCAAAGCTGAGCGCTTCTTCATCAAAACGCACCCGCAGCTTTTCAGTGGATATGTTGACATCGGCGGATTCCACGCCTTCAAGCTTTGACACTTCCTTTTGCACATGCGCGGCGCACGATGCGCACGACATGCCGGTGATACGGACTATTTTCTCCTGCATCGCAGATCACTCCTTTTGTTGCCTCAGTATTAGATCATATCATTACTTTTGCACGAATGAGCGAGAAGCCAAACGCTTGCCATCAATGCGTAATGGCCCATTCATCAAATAAAGAACATGTGGCCTTCTTGGCCTTTGCGCTTTTCGCTCTCTTGCACGAGTGCTTCCAGCGTCGTTTTTTTCAGCGATTCTCTGACGGAACCATCAAGATTATCAAATACCAAAGCTTGAATCGCACCGTCTATGTGGGGCGCATTATCCTTAACAGTCTCCTCGGTTTTTTCAAACAGTGCGCTCTCAACTGCCATGAGAACATCATAGGCGGTGATCTCGCGTGGCATTCGCGTCAGCAGATAGCCGCCTTGCGCGCCCTTGACCGAGCTGACGAGGCCGCCGCGTTTTAGCAAAGAGAACACCTGCTCAAGATATATCTTGGAGATGCCGAGCTTTTCCGAAATACTGATGACGGTAATATGCGAACCCTTCTCGTACTCTTTAGCCATATGAATAGCTGAAGCCAGTGCATAGCGCCCCTTGGCTGATATCCTCATTATGCGGCCCTCGTCGTTTTCATACTTGTAATATATGCTTTTATACTACAAAATAATGATGAAATCGTCAATACCCTATCAATCCGATATAAATTATAAAAAAATTTATTGACAAATGAAAAAAGACAGCATATGATATATCATATCAAACATATATGAATAACTAATAATGTGAGCAGGAGGGAATAATAATGGTTTATAAAAGCTTGGCAGAGCTGATTGGCAGAACACCGTTGCTGGAGCTTGGTAATTATGCAAATGAGCAAGGGCTATTGGCAACGCTGATCGGAAAGCTTGAGTATTACAACCCGGCAGGTAGCGTGAAGGATAGAATCGCCAAAGCGATAATTGAAGATGCTGAAAAAAGCGGCAAACTGACACCTGATTCGGTAATCATCGAGCCGACAAGCGGAAACACCGGCATTGGCTTGGCAGCTGTTGCGGCTTCAAGGGGATATCGTGTGATGCTGACCATGCCCGAAACGATGAGCATAGAGCGTCGCAACCTATTAAAGGCTTTCGGCGCGGAGCTGGTTTTAACGGAGGGCGAAAAGGGGATGAAGGGGGCCATCGCAAAAGCTGATGAGCTATCCCAAGAGATACCGGGTGCCTTTATACCAGGACAATTTGTCAATCCGGCCAATCCGGCCATACACAAAACCACCACCGGCCCTGAGATTTGGGCGGATACAAACGGCAAAGTGGATATTTTCGTATCCGGTATCGGTACGGGCGGTACCATCACAGGCGTGGGAGAGTATCTGAAAAGCCAAAACCCCAATATCAGAATCGTTGCGGTGGAGCCGTATGATTCACCGGTGTTGACAGAAGGGCGCCCCGGACTTCATAAAATACAAGGAATCGGCGCGGGTTTTGTGCCGGATGTGCTTAATACCGACATCTATGACGAGGTTATCACCGTCAGAAACGAGGATGCCTTTGCAACCGGAAAACAAATCGCAAAATCGGAGGGCCTTTTGGTGGGCATCTCATCCGGCGCGGCGGTATGGGCAGCTGCGCAAGTGGCGTTTCGTCCCGAGAATGCAGGCAAAACCATTGTGGTGATACTGCCTGACACAGGAGAGCGGTATCTTTCCACTCCGTTGTTCGCGGAATAACAGCATGCGCATAATGGGCACTCTGACTGTTGAATTCATACTATTCCTATAGTATAATTTCTTCAGCAAATCGACAGGATGGTAATGGTATGAAAATTTCAACACGCGGAAGATATGCGCTGCGACTGATGCTGGAGCTGGCGATGGCACCCGAGGATACGCTTATGACGATCAAAAGCATTGCTGCCCGACAGGAGATTTCGGAGAAATACTTAGAGCAGATCATCATCGTGCTCAGCCGCGCAGGATATGTGAAAAGCATGCGCGGCTCCCAAGGCGGATACCGGCTTGCCAAACCACCGGCTGATTACACCGTTGGCACGATATTAAGGACAATAGAGGGCAGTTTGGTGCCGGTTGCTTGTATGGAGGACGAAGCCAACGCGTGCGCTCGCGCAGATAAATGCGCCACGCTTGATGTCTACAAACAGCTTCATGAGGCGATATGCGGCGTGGTGGATCACATCACGTTAGCGGATTTGGTAGACAAGCAAAAAGAGAAAAACAAAGTGTAGACATGGTTATTGATTTTATATTTTAAGGAGTAGAACAATGAGTGACAAGAAAAGAAAGTTTGAAACATTGCAGCTGCATGCCGGGCAGGAGACGCCTGATCCGGCAACAGATGCACGGGCCGTCCCCATTTATCAGACCACATCCTATGTGTTCCCAAGCGCTGAGTCGGCTGCGGCACGCTTTGCGCTGACCGAATCGGGCAACATCTACACCCGCATCATGAACCCGACGACCGATGTTTTTGAAAAGCGTATTGCGGCGCTGGAGGGTGGCGTTGGCGCTTTGGCGCTGGCCAGCGGTTCGGCAGCTATTACATATGCGATTCAAAACATTGCACGAGCGGGCGATCATATCGTATCGGCCAAAACGCTCTACGGCGGCACATACAATCTGTTTGCGCATACATTCAAAGAGTTTGGCATCGATGTAACATTTGTTGACCCTGACGAAGAGGGAAGCTTTGAGGCAGCCATTAAGACAAACACCAAGGCGGTGTTTATCGAGAGCCTTGGCAACCCGAACGCCAACATCATTGATATTGAGGCTGTGGCAAATGCGGCACATGCACATGGCATACCTTTGATTATCGACAACACATTCACAACACCGTATTTGCTTCGTCCCATCGAATACGGCGCGGATATCGTGGTGCATTCGGCCACAAAGTTCATCGGCGGACACGGCACGTCAATCGGCGGTGTGATTGTGGACGGCGGCAAATTTGATTGGGCGGCATCCGGAAAATTTGCGGGATTGTCCGAACCGAGCCCCGGGTATCACGGTGTGAAGTTCACCGAGGCCGTGGGGGCTTTGGCGTATATCATCAAGGCGCGTGTGACGCTGCTGCGCGACACCGGCGCGGCTATTAGCCCGTTTAACTCGTTCTTGTTTCTGCAGGGGCTTGAAACGTTGTCCTTGCGTGTGGAAAGACATGTTGAGAATGCGCTCAAGGTTGTGGATTATTTAAGCAAGCATCCCAAGGTTGAGAATGTCAATCATCCCTCTCTGGCAGACAACCCCTACAATGCGCTGTACAACAAATACTTCCCGCACGGCGCGGGCTCCATTTTCACGTTTGAGATAAAAGGCAGCGCTGAGCAAGCCAAGGCATTTACCGAAAGGCTTGAGATATTCTCAATGCTTGCAAATGTGGCTGATGTCAAATCACTCGTGATTCATCCGGCGAGCACCACGCATTCGCAGATGAGTGAGCAGGAGCTTTTGGGCATCGGCATCAAACCCAATACCATACGCCTTTCTATAGGCACCGAGCACATCGACGACATATTAAGCGATCTGGAGCAAGCCTTTTAACTTGCGAAAACATCAAGCGATGGTGGCCGTATATCGCATGAAGAAACGAAAAGCCCTGCAAAACCGATTTGTAATGGGCTTTTTGCTTGGAGCCGCTAATCGGTGTATTGTGCCTTTAATCAAAATTTGTTATGATTCTTAGCAAAATAAGTGCTTGATAAATATTTCGTTAATCATGGAACAGTAAAGGCGATTGGCGAACTTAAGAGACAGCAAAGGATTTGTGGCTAATGGAAAAAAGAAAGGGCTTTTTTTGGCAGAATTTTGATCAACCGGGGCCAGGTGTGGACCCGGACGAACCTCGAAAAAAAGGAGTGCGACGTTTTCTTGAGCTCTTAGTTCAGGATGCTGGAAAGCTGATTAAACTCAGTCTTATTTACCAAGTGTTTTTGTTACCCGCTCAAGTGCTTTTCTTACTCTTTGTTTATATGGACTCAATTCAGCTAGGGCCAATAGCCTTGTTGTTTCTGGGGCTTTTTATAATTGCCGCCGTTGTGATTGGCCCCGCTACGACAGCGCGCGTTTATTGTCTGGCAAAAATGCTCATGGATATGCCGTATTTTTTATGGCACGATTTTTGGAAAGCATTCAAGGAAAATTTCCGCGCCACTGCCATTCCGGGTATCGTCTATGCCTCAATCCTCGCAGTTCAAGCTTACATGGTTTTTGCAATCTTATTGTCAATAGAGTCGGTTAATTACATGTTTATGGTGACCACACTGTTTTCCATTGTTGTCTTTTCCATGCTAACGCCTTACTATTTCCTGCAAGCCGCCTATTTAGAGCAAAATCAGCGGGTGCGTTTAAAGAACACTGTTTATCTGTCATTTGGTCATCTTGGGCGCAGTTTCATGTCCGCCGTTGTGGATATCGTCTTTTGGGGAAGTTGTTTTCTTCTTCAAGAACTGGTTTTTCTGCCTGTCGTGTTGATTGGCTATTCATTGTCCGCGCTTATACGCCTTATGTGCATTTGGCCGCCCGTTGATACCATTTTTTCAATTGAGAAAACACTCAAAGCGCGCAGCCAGACGCAGCTTGGAGAACATGAAAAAGCGCCTGTCAACAACGGTGACTGATTATGCATCCGAAAAAATCTGCTGGTGAATTCAACTAATGCATTCTCAGATTTATTTATCTTTTTTTGTCATGCATCATTTTCGTCTGGCCTTGTCAGATCAGTGAATCGTTATAGATGCGTTGATATCCGATTAATGGCCATCAATCACAGTGCCCCATATTTCAAATTGTGTAAGCGCAGGAAACGCAGATGGTTCATTTGACTGAATCAGTTTGTTCAATACCACCGATTGCACGATTTTTTTCGGAAAGCGGTGAATTTGGGGAAGTGCACTTTTCTCAAGGTCAACGGTTTCACTGCTTCCATCTGAAAAATCGAGATTTGCCTTAACCCAGTAATTATCGTGCGGAAAATCAGCTCTTAATGTGAGTCGAATTTCATCTACCAGACAGGGTATTCCCAAATCAATTTTGAGCGCAGCATCAGGATCCCTGTTGATTCCCCAACTTTGATAGGGATATTCACCATGAAATGAATTTGCGTAAATCCCGTCGATCGTGTTGCGTGCAGCAAACACCGCTTCTCCACGGGTTTCAATGTTAGCCGAGGCATGAGGGAAGACGCCCATGCCAGTCGCGGTATCGTATGGATTAAGCGCAAGATTGCGCCGCATATAGATCATATATTCATCGGCTGGTCTGGCGGTTATCATATGCAACGCACCCGAAAAAGATTTGGGTGAATATGGAGTTTTTTTATCTTGGAATGGTATATCAAACCGCAGCTTATTATCCTCAAGAAAAACGGTTGCAGGCAGCATGCTGTCCTCAAGCCAGATTTCCCAAAACCCTCTTGCCGCATCGGTTTCTAAAACAATGTAGTCGCCCGGACGGTATTCATCGCGATAGACCAAAACGCAATGTTTGCTCCATTCGCTTTGCGAGAGGCATTCTCCTGATTCTGAATGGACACGCAGCTGACATGTTTGCATTGTTTAATTCCCTTTCTGTTTATAGTCTACTGATTATTTTGGTTGTTCTTTGTTGCTTCGTTGGAGGGCGGATTAATTTTATTGGCATACTCTTTTGGAGATATGCCTTCGGTTTTTTTGAAAACCTTGCTAAAGTAGAAAGAGCTCTCAAAGCCGAGTCGTTCAGCGATCTCATAGATGCGAAGGTTGCCTTGTGCAAGCAATTCCTTAGCGGCACTGATGCGAACGCCTGTTATGTACTCGACAAATCCGATGCCTGCATATTTTGAAAAGAGCTGACTGAGATAATTGGGATTAAAATTGAATACGGCTGCGACTTCATTTAATGAAAGGCGTTTGTTAAGGTTCTCTCTAATATACGTTTTGACGTTAGCCACAACGTGCTCCTTATAGCTTTGTTTACGGGATTGCAACAGCTCGCTGCAGCCATCTCTTAACTGCCGTATCCACGCCGCAATGCTTCTGTTGTCGCGCAGATGGTATAGCATACGGTAACCATCCGGAAAATCGGAATAAATCTCATCCAAAAGCGCTTCACCTTTGGGAAGCAGCGATATGGCCATGTATAAGATATTGTAGGTGGCGTCCATGGCCTGTAGTAGAAGATCGCTCGGATACTGCTCGATGGCATCTGCGGCAACGCTTAATGCTTCATACAAAGCAAGGGTGTCCATTTCTTCTAAGGCTTTTTGTATTTTTTGACGCATTGCCTGGGTCTCGATGATATGGCTGTCGTTGATTTCTGAAGCGGATTCGCAGAAAACGATCATATCCGTATACTGCATATTGTGTGAGCACCGCTGTGATTGACTGTAGCTCACGTTAAGATTGCGCGGATTGCTGACCACACTGCCCACCGCAGCGTGCAACGATATGTTCAGATAACTGTGTATCAACACAGAGGTTTGCTTTAATGCCTCGCTTACAAACGCCTTATATTCAGCGATCATTTCTTCATCAAGGCAGAATATAACGGTGAAGTGCCAAATGGCGAGAGGAAGGACATAACACTTAAGATATTTAGGCAATGTTTCCCGTACCAACTGCATGGCGCTGGAATACATCGCGATTTGGTCGCTGGTGTTCACCTTGCGGTCACCTGAGACCAGCATTCTGCAATTGGCGACGGTAAAGCCTGCATCAGAAAGGTCAATATTCAACTCTTTTTTTTGTATCTGATACATTTCTTCGCTTTCAAAAAGGTTGTTGTAAAGGCGGACAAAAAACTTTTCGCGAAGTGCCAGTATATTGCTGTGTACCAGCACTTGTGTATGCGTTAAGCCCGCCTTATGCTTTCGGACGATAGCCAGCGCCTTGTGAATGGCATTTAATAGCGTATCAGCGTCTAACTCTGGCTTAATCAGATATTCTATGGCTTGTGCCTGCAATGCCTGTCGAGCGTAACTAAAATCATCATAGCTGGTGAGCATAATGAAAACCGGCAGGCGGCCATATTTTTCACTGCTTTCCTGCGCCAGCTGCAATCCGTTTTTAATCGGCATTTTGATGTCCGAAATGACTATATCCGGATGATGCTCTTCTATCATATTTGCCGCGTATTGCCCATTTCGCGCAATGCCTACGATCTCAATGCCCAGCGATGCCCAGTCCAGCATGGATTGTACGCCCACGCATACAAGCGGCTCATCATCTACAATCAATAATTTAAACATTGTCTTCCTCCTGCTTTACTGAAACGGGGGGGTTATCCGATGTTTGGAATGGAATACGAATCGTCATTTGTGTATAAGCATTCTGTTCACTATACGCAGTAAGGCCGTAGGCATCACCAAAGGCATTCTGTATTCGTTGATGCACGCTTCGCATTCCGATATGCGCAAGTTCAACTGTCCGCGGCTTTTCATCATGACCATTCAATAATGCCAATGCATCCGCGGATATGCCAATGCCATCGTCCCATATCGACACGCATACCGCATCGTCACAGCGATTAATCCGTAATTCGATACGGCCCTTTCCTTTTGGTTCAATGCCATGGAAGACGGCGTTCTCCATCAATGGCTGTAACACGAACCGCGGTATCATACAATCGAGCAATCCTTCATGTTCAATTTGCTTGATAAATTCAACTGTTCCGCCATAACGGTATTTCAAAATCAGAAAGTAGTCGTCCAAAAGCAACACTTCATCGCGCAGCGGCACTTCTTTGCGCAGGTCCTTCGATATGGTGCGCAGCAGGCGGGATAGCGCGGTCGTCACTTCGGTTATGCCACTCGCCTTTTGAAGGCTAGCCATCCATTTGATCGTGCTTAGCGAATTATATAAAAAGTGGGGATTTACTTGGCTTTGCAGCATACGATATTCCAACTCTCGCTTTTGCTTTTCATCTGCAATGCGGCTTTCCATCAGCACCATCACATCACGACTCAGTTTATTAATGCCCTTACCAACATCGCCGATTTCACTTTCTGACTCAATGCCAGGGTCTGGGGAAAAATCGCCAGCTGCTATATTGTCGATCTTTTTCCGAATAAGGGCGACCGGTTTGCTGATGGTTCGATTCATAAAGAAAATGACGGTCATAGACAGTGCCAGAATAAGCAGGCAGACACCCATCAACAAATATAACCAGCTGCTGGTGGGCGGAAGGGACTGGCTAAGGTCGAACACTTGTGTCAGTATTATGCCATTCCGGACACGGTTACTCACCGCGTCCAGTGTGTTCCCTTGTTTCATTGTTATCCGATCTACCGCAATGCTATCATCAGTTACATTGTTATGCTCGTCTGGAATGAACTCACCCAAATCATCAGTAGGGGTGATGTTGTTTCCATCAATGCGATAAACAGTATCGTATAAAGTCAGATACAGTTTGGCTCCGGGTGGTAAGTTGTAGCCTCGCAAGCTATGGATAATGACATTTGTGTTGATGGCCATATAGACCGTTCCGATAACACGATCTCTGGAGGGTGTATAGACAGGGCCTAGAATGTTGAGCACATTCTTCGTACCCCGGTCGTAAGGATCGGGGCCAATATCAAAAAGACGCGCGCTTGTAGACAGCGTATATGCATCCAATGCGGTATCCTTTTCTTTGTCGATGAAGGATAGTGTGCTGTTGTTGCTTCGCGTGCCAGTATGAATAATATGTGGTCCTGAATTGCTAAGCACCAGCACGCGGTTGATATATTCACTGGCGCGATTATTCGCGATTTCTTCTTGCTGAAGGCGCTCGTATACGCGTACGGCCTCCGCATAGTCATATTCCGCCGCGAAAAAGCGCGCAATGGGATTGGCTCCGTTTCCGCACCAATTGGCCAGCGCAGTGATTTCAATCAAATCACGTTCAATGGTCTGGCTGGCCAGCTGCAAATTAAACCTGATGGATTGAATGCTTGTTTTAAGCTGATACGTATATATCAGGTAATAACTAAAGGAAATGACTAATGTTGTAATGATAAGAGAAAAGCACAGCATCATTAGGATGATGTGGGCTTTCACTGTGCCCCATAAGCGTTTCATGGCCATCTCCCTCTGTCAGCTGCCTAATATGCTTAAGCAACCTTAGTCTAATAATGTTAAACAATTATCTGAGTGGTGTCAACGACTCCTGTGTAAGGAGGAGAATGCAAATATTGCTTTGGCAATAATAATGCATATTTTTCGATAAAAATTACATGGTTATTAAAGAAGCATATTGACACCTGTAAAAAGTGAATGTTTATTTTGATATATTCCATTAACAAATAAGGGCTTGTGAAGTAGTATAACAATACTTATTCAACATGGTCTTGGAGAAAATCAAAAATATCAGGAGGAGTATCTAATGAAAAAAGTATTTGCTTTATTAATGGCACTGGTTATGGTGCTTGCGTTAGCTGCCGGATGTAGCAACGACACACCTCCCCCAACAACCGATACCAGCACACCGCCGGCTGAACCGCAACCTGGCAGCGATGATACTGACGACGTTGTTGATGCAGAGCCCGTAACGCTCAAGTGGGCCCTGTGGGATTTGGAACAGACCGCGTATTATGGTGCGATTATTGACGCCTACAAAAGCGTGGCTCCCCATGTAACGATCGAGACAATCGATCTTGGCAGTTCAGATTTTATGAACATGCTGCAAACACAGCTGGCAGGCGGCGCGGATTTTGACGTTGTGACGATGAAAGATATCCCTGGCTATGCCAACTTAGTGACGCAAGAGCTGCTGGAACCTCTTAACGATTTCATAGCCGCAAACGGCATTGACACCAGCCTGTATGGCGGCACCACAGACCAGATCCTTGTTGATGGGAAATTGTATCAGCTGCCTTTCCGCAGCGATTTCTGGGTTGTCTTCTATAACAAGGATATATTTGATCAAATGAATGTTGAATATCCTTCTAACGATATGACGATGGAAGAGTATGATGCGCTGGCACGCAGCCTGGTTCACGGAAGCGGCAATGATAAGGTGTACGGCGCTCACTACCACACGTGGCGCAGTGCGGTTCAATTGTTTGGTATATTGGATGGACAGCACACGGTAGTGGACGGCGGCAGCTATGAGTGGCTCAAGCCATATTATGATATCATTCTCACGCAGCAGAAGGATGGCATTGTGATGGATTATGCGACAGCTGTATCGACTTCCAGCCATTATCGCGACCTGTTCTACAACTCCAAGATTGCCATGATGAACATGGGCACATGGCAAATCGGTTCCCAAATAAAGGCCGTTGACGAGGGCACCACTGATGTCGCTAACTGGGGCATCGTCAAATACCCCCATCCCGCTGGCGTACCGGCAGGCAGCACATTGGGTACAATCACAGGTTTGGCTGTAAGCAAAAGCGCACCCAATAAGGCAGAAGCGATGAAATTTGTTCAGTGGGTTACAAGCGAAGAGGGCGCTAAAGTGGTTGCTTCCACAGGTACCATACCGGCTATCCACTCTGCTGATGTTATGAGCGCCATTAGCAGCATGGCAGGATTCCCGCAGGATGACAACAGCAAAGCCGCCCTGTCGACCACCAATGTGTACTTAGAGATGCCATTGCATCCCAAAGCGGGCGAAATCGAGGTGGTGTTGAACGAAGAGCACACCGAGATTATGACAGGCGCGAAAACCATTGACGAAGGCCTTGCATCCATGGAACGTCGTATCGGAGAGATTCTGGGATCTTAGGCTAAGCAAGTAAATCAGGCAAGTGTAGTACCATATAAAACTGGGGCGGGCGTACGCCCCCCCGGTTTTCATTTTTTCGAGGAAGGAGAGAATGACGGTGGAAAAGGATATGACCATTTCCATTGCAGCTAAAAAGAAGAGCGGCAAACTTCGTAAGAACCTGATTGCATATAGCTTTATTGCTCCCAATTTTTTGGGATTTGCGATCTTCACTTTGGTTCCTATGGTTTTCTCGCTTGTACTGTCATTCATGAAATGGAAGGGCGTTGGCGCCATGGAATACGTCGGTTTTGATAATTTCATCCGGCTTTTCCGTGATGAAGTTTTTATGCGCGCGTTGACCAATACAATCACGTATACGGCACTGACTGTTCCGCTGACTTTGATTGCGGCATTGGGATTGGCAATGCTTCTAAACTCCAAGATCAAAGGCAGAAACTTTTTCCGCACCATTGGCTTTTTTCCTTATGTCGCGTCTTTGGTGGCGGTGGCTACGGTTTGGCGCTTTATGTTCAGCCCTTCGGTGGGGCCCATCAATATGTTTTTAAGCAATCTGCTGAATGTGCCGACAAGCGATCTGCCCGCATGGACGACAGACCCCGGTGCTGTAATGTTTATGGTCGTGTTTTTTAGTATATGGAAAAACATGGGTTATTATATGGTGATATATCTTGCAGGACTTCAGAACGTTAACCTTGAGTTGTATGAAGCGGCAGCCTTGGATGGCGCCAGCCGGTGGCAGCGTTTTAGAAATGTTACATTGCCTCAGATAGCGCCCACAACATTCTTCGTGCTTTTAATACTGATCATCAATTCATTTAAAGTATACGATATATTCTTAAATCTGTTCGCAGGCGGCGACGGGCAGCTCTCCAACGCAACCCGTGTTATTGTCTACCAAATATACAATACTGCTTTCCGCGGTTTGGATTATGGGTATGCAAGCGCAATGTCGATGGTTCTCTTTATCATCGTACTGGTCGTAACCCTCGTCCAGTTCCGGGGCGAAAAGAAATATATCCAATAAGGAGGCGATAATTGTGGTAGGAGAGAAAAAGCGGCCGATATATAAGAGCGCCATACTCTATCTTTTATTGGGTATTATCGTTATCATAACGTTGGTTCCTTTTGCTTGGATGCTGACAGCCTCATTAAAAGAAAATAAGGATGTCTTCAATTTCCCCATTGAATGGATTCCGAGTGAGCCGCGCTGGGAAAACTTTGTGGAAATTTGGTCGAGGATTCCCCTTTTAACCTTTTTGCAAAATACACTTAAGCTGTCGATTATCGTCACTGTTCTACAGGTGCTTACCTCCAGTTTCGCCGCATATGCGTTTGCAAAGCTTTCATTTAAAGGACGCAAAGTATTATTTTTAGCGTATATCGCAACCATAGCGGTACCTTGGCAGGCTTATATGGTACCTCAGTTTATTATGATGAGTAATTTTGGCCTGAACAACACGCATTTGGCCATCATCTGTTTGCAGGCGTTCTCGGCGTTTGGCGTGTTCATGATGCGGCAATTTTATATGGGCATACCGAACGAATTATGTGAAGCGGCGCGCATAGATGGGCTATCAGAGTATGGAATTTGGTTCAGAATCATGCTCCCAAATGCGAAACCCGCTTTAACAACGTTGGCAATATTTACATTCGTCAATACATGGAACGACTTTTTAGGGCCGCTAATATACTTAACGGAAACTAGGCTTAAGACGATCCAAATCGGCTTACGCATGTTTTCTACACAATATACATCCGATTATGCGCTTATAATGGCTGCCAGCGTGGTGGCGCTGATACCTTTGTTGATTATTTTCCTGTCTATGCAAAAACAATTTGTGCAGGGTGTTGTAACCTCGGGCATTAAAGGATAAGGGCATTGTTATGGTTATAAAAGCATTCGACGGGGCTATGCTGATTACCGATACGCAGGCTGGGCAAGCGCTGGATAGAGCTGTTGCTCAAGTGCGACGCAACTTACCCGATTTTACGCACAACTGCCAGAACCATTCAAGCGTGGATAATTTCTACCCCCCTTGCCAGAACAACCAGTGGACATGCGGATTTTGGCCCGGTGAGATTTGGCTTGCATACGAGCGCACAAGGGGCGAAGTGTTTAAACAGAGCGCAGATGTGCTGGTTCGAAGCTTCCTTGAACGCATACAGAAAAAGATTGAAGTGGATCATCACGATATGGGCTTTTTGTATACGCCCAGTTGTGTTGCCGCATATATGCTTACCGGAAACCAAGCGGGCCGCGAGGCGGCACTGCTGGCGGCTGAGCAGCTTGCAAGCCGTTTCCAACCAGTCGGTGAATTCATACAAGCTTGGGGTGCGCTAGGCGCAAAAGATAACTACCGCTATATCATAGACTGCTTGTTGAACCTACCCATACTCTACTGGGCGCAGAAAGAAACGGGACATGACCGTTATGGAGAGATTGCCAGACGGCACATACGCACCTGTCTGGCACACTCGATACGCCCTTCAGGAAGCACATTCCACACCGTTTATATGGACCCGTGTACGGGCGCGTTTTGCTACGGGCGCACATGCCAAGGATACCGGGACGACTCAAGCTGGGCTCGCGGCCAAGCATGGGCCATTTATGGCATCGCGTTGAGCTACCGCTATGATAAAAAGCCGGAATATTTGGAGGCTTTCGAGCAAGTACTGGCTTATTACATATCGCGGCTTCCGAAGGATTTGGTGCCTTACTGGGATCTGGACTTTGGCGATGAGGATAACGAACCAAGAGATTCTTCATGTGCTTCGATTGTTGCCTGCGGGCTTCTCGAGATGGCGAAACTGATATCCTTTGAGAAAGCGGCAGTATTAGAAGCAATAGCGCGTCAAATGCTGTATTCGGTTTGGGTGCATTACAGCGTGCAGGATTCCGCCATATCCAATGGGCTCGTATTACACGGCACATACAGCAAAAAAAGTCCGTATAACACATGCACGCCTGAGGGCGTGGATGAATGTGTTTCTTGGGGAGATTACTTTTATATGGAGGCGCTGACGCGGCTGACTGGCGACTGGCAGTCCTATTGGTGAGGTTATTTAAATGGAGGACAATCAATGAATCCAAATGATTTGTTTGAACAACCGGGAAAACGATTTTTCTTTTCGGACCCGGCTGTGATTGCCAATTACGTATGGAAAAACTGCTCGAATCAGGCGAAGGCCATTGTTGCCGTAGCTGACGATGTGGTTCGTCAGCGATTCATGTTTACCCTGCGCTGGGATATGGAGCGTACGAACGAACCGATCATCTTCGATGGAAATATCGATTGGATGCATCAGCCGGGCGATGATCCGGAATGGGTTTTTGCGTTCAATCGTATGCGCTTTTGGATTTGCCTCGGCCAAGCCTTTGCGCTGACTGGCGATGATAAATATGCCGATGCATTTGTGCGGCAGTTGACCGGATGGGTGGAATCGGTTCCAAACACAGAGGAGAACAAAAAGGCATGGCGCAGCATTGAAGTGGGATTGCGTCTCGAGTACTGGCTGAAAGCCATGCAGTATTTTAAAAATAGTCCGGCCATCACAGAACAGGTTGCGCAAACATTTGTGCAAAGTGTGACTGAACAGGCTGAGTTTATTATGGAAATATGGGATAGCTATAACCTGATGAGCAACTGGGGTGTATTGGCAAATCACGGGCTGTTTATGGCGGGCGTGATGCTGCCGCAGACACCGCGTACAGAAGAATACGTAAGAGAAGCTGTGCGACGGCTTGCGGCACAAATCAATATGCAGGTTTATCGAGATGGAAGTCATTGGGAACAAAGCCCCATGTACCACAATGAAGTGTTGCACTGTTTCTTGGATGTGGTGCTGCTGTCGCAGCGCTGCTGCATTCAATTGCCGAAGGTTTTGACAGATAAAACGCTCTCGATGTGCATGTATGATGTGGTTTCAGCGAAGCCAGACCACAGCGAACCGATGATGGGTGACAGTGATGATATCGATCAAAGAGATCAAATCACCAAAGGAGCGGTCATTTTCAAAAGCCCAGTGCTCAAAGCGCGCGGATATGAGATTCCGGATTTCGATACAATATGGGATATCGGTGAGGAGGGTCTTAAGATGTATGGCAACCTCTCCGCTCACCTCCCCGAAAACACTGATTACTGGCTGCCCGACAGCGGGAATGCTTTCTTGCGCAGCGGCTGGGGTGGGAAGGACACGTGGGTACATTTTCATTGCGGACCGTTGGGTGCAGGCCATGGGCATGCGGATAAGCTTCACTTGGATATTTCCAGCTGTGGCGAAGATATACTGACTGATGCAGGACGCTACACATATGTGTGGGGAGCTGAGCGCATAGCGTTCAAAGAGCTGCGCGCCCACAATACCATCATGGTGGATGGGCACGAGTTGTATGTATGCAAGGACAGCTGGGAGTGCGACAGACTCACCCGCGCTGTGAACAACAGGTTTTACTCCGATGAGAAATATGGCTATGCCGAGGGCGGCCATCTTGGTTACATGGATTTGCCAAAAGGCGTGTTTCTCAACAGGCGGGTTATTTTTATTAAGCCGGATATTGTGGTGCTGGCTGATGAATTTTATTCATCTGGCGCCCACCAGTATAATCAGTTTTTTAATTTTGCTGAAGGGGGAATTCTTAAGAATGAGGATGATGTGCGGTGGTGTTACGAACGAGGAAACGCATCTGCGCGCATATTGTTTATTGGAAACGGCTTGACTGCAAGGGCGATTGATACAAAGGTATCCCGCCATTACAATGCATTCACACAGTCCAATGGCATTGAAACGAAATTTGATTCGGACGCAAGCGGCTGTGTCTATACGGTGTTTGCCTTGGGCGATACTGGGGATGCGCGTTCGTTTACAGCAGACAAACTGGAAGTTCGGTCGAATTTTAAGAATATTGTATTTTCAGATAAGCAGATCGAGGCTCTTGATATCCGCCTTGGAGATCTGCATTATACCATTGCGATAGCTCATACCGAGTATGCGAGTCCCACGGACACATTCAATACCGAGGGTTGCACGGGTTTTGGAAGCGCCGTTGTTTTTAATCGAAAAGAAGCAGAGACGCAAACCGGCACAGTGCTGGCTTGGTAATATCTGTAATAGATGAACATGTTGAAAGGAGAAAAGAAGATGGAAATTCGCTATTCAACCGGACCAAATGATATGAAACGCTACACAACTGAGGACCTGAGGAAGGAATTTTTGGTATCAGCGCTTTACAAAGAAGACGAAGTGGTGTCGGTATACAGTCATGTGGATCGGGCTGTGGTACTGGGCATTATGCCTGTAAAAGAGGTGGTCAATATTGAAAAGGGCATAGATGTTTGGGACAGCTTTGGTACGAAATTCTTTCTGGAACGCAGGGAAGTTGGCTTCTTCAATATTGGAGGGCATGGCGTATGCACCGTGGATGGCAAGGCTTATCCAATGAAAAAGGGCGATTGCATCTATATCACCAAGGGCGCGATGGAGGTAACGTTTCAAAGCGAAAGTGCCAAAGCGCCGGCTAAGTTTTATGGGGTATCGTATCCTGCTCATACAAGCTATGAAACAAAGTTTGTATCCATTGACGATGCGGCAAAGAGGCCGTTGGGAGAGCAGAAAGCGGCCAATAAGCGGGTGATAAATCAATTTATTCACCCTGACGTGTTAAAAACATGTCAGCTTAGCATGGGCCTGACTCAGTTGGATGAAGGCAATGTATGGAATACCATGCCGGTGCATACACACGAACGGCGCATGGAGGTGTATACCTATTTTGATATCCCGGAAGATCATGTGGTATTTCACTTCATGGGCGAACCGCAGCAGACGCGCCACATCGTCATGAGGAACGAGGAGGCTGTCATCAGCCCCAGTTATAGCATACATGCCGGCTGCGGCACGTCGAGCTACACATTTATATGGGCTATGGGCGGCGAAAACATAGAGTTTGACGACATGAATGGTGTTAAAACCACGGACATTCGCTGAACAAGGAGGTAAGAAACGTGAAAAACATATTTTCATTGGAGGGCAAAGTTGCGCTGGTGACGGGCGCATCTTATGGAATTGGATTTGCTATTGCCCAAGCGCTTGCGGAAGCGGGTGCAACCATTGTCTTCAACGATATCAATCAGGATTTGGTTGATAGAGGCACTGCAGCCTATAAGAAAGCAGGTATCAATGCCGTTGGTTATGTATGTGATGTGACGAACGAAACTGCCGTAAACGAATTGATACGGCAAATGGAAGCGACAGTCGGTATAGTCGATATTCTTGTCAATAACGCCGGTATTATCAAACGCATTCCCATGCTTGAGATGAGTGCCGATGATTTTCGTCAGGTGATTGATGTGGATTTGAATGCGCCGTTCATCATGGTAAAGGCGGTTCTGCCCGGTATGATAAAGAAGGGCCATGGAAAAATCATCAACATTTGCAGCATGATGAGTGAGCTCGGGCGTGAGACCGTAGCGGCATATGCCGCCGCAAAGGGTGGCCTTAAGATGCTCACACGCAACATCTGTTCGGAGTTTGGCGAGGCCAACATTCAATGTAATGGAATTGGGCCAGGCTACATTGAGACACCGCAAACTGCTCCGCTGCGGGAACGTCGGCCCGATGGCAGCCGCCATCCCTTCGACCAGTTTATCATCAGCAAGACACCCGCAGCCCGCTGGGGCACGACAGACGATTTGAAAGGGCCTGCAGTTTTCCTCGCTTCGGATGCCTCCAATTTCGTGAATGGACACATTTTATATGTGGATGGCGGCATTCTGGCATACATTGGAAAGCAGCCGTAATCGTGGTGGAGGCATACAATGGAACACTATAATGAAATAATAAATGCACTATCGGGCATAAAGGTTATTCCGGTGATAGCGATCAATGATGCTGAAAGCGCGGTTCCTCTGGCTCAGGCGCTGGCAGCGGGGGGGCTGCCCTGTGCCGAGATCACTTTCCGGACAGCGGCGGGAGAAGAGGCCATACGCCGGATAGCCAGTGAAGTACTCGACGTTTTGGTGGGCGCCGGAACTGTGCTGACAATTGATCAGGTTAACAGGGCCAAAGCTGCGGGCGCCAGATTTGTGGTCAGCCCAGGGTTTAACCCGAAGGTTGTTGACCATTGCATAAAAGTCGGTCTGCCAATCTTCCCTGGCTGCATAACGCCCAGCGAAATTGAACAAGCGATTGATCGCGGGCTTAGCGTGGTCAAATTTTTTCCCGCCGAAGCCGCGGGTGGGCTGGCATATATCAAAGCGGTTGCGGCACCTTATTCCATGATGCGCTTTATACCTACGGGCGGGATATCCACGGCCAATCTTGCGCAATATCTCGCATATTCCAAGGTGCTGGCATGCGGCGGAAGCTGGATGGTGAAATCGGATCTTATAGATGGCGGACGCTTTGAAGATATCAGTCAACTGTGTTCTGAAGCAGTCAGCATAGCCTTGCAGGCGAAAGAGAGAGTACAATGAAAAGAGTGGTCACATTTGGTGAAATAATGTTACGATTAGCGCCAGAAGGGTATACGCGTTTCGTGCAGGCGGAATGTTTTGAAGCGACTTATGGCGGTGGAGAAGCAAACGTAGCGGTCAGCCTTGCTAATTTTGGCATCAATGCTGCATTTGTGACCAAGCTCCCCAAACACGAAATTGGGCAAAGCGCTGTTAACAGCCTGCGCCGGTATGGCGTGGACACCACTTGTATCAGCAGAGATGGGCAGCGCGTGGGTATATACTTTTTAGAAAAAGGCGCGTCACAGCGGCCCTCAAAGGTCATTTACGACCGGGCGGGATCCGCTATCGCATTGGCAGAGCCGCAGGATTTTGACTGGAACGGCATTTTTGATAACGCTTGCTGGTTTCACTTCACAGGCATAACCCCAGCGCTGGGCGGAATGTTGCCGGAAATATGCCAAACAGCCTGCCGAATTGCCAAGCAAAAAGGCATCACGATAAGCTGCGATCTCAACTACCGCAAAAATTTGTGGAGTCGCGAAAAGGCTGGCCAAGTCATGGGGAAACTGATGGAATATGTGGATGTATGCATCGCAAACGAAGAAGATGCCGCCGATGTGTTTGGGATAAACGCAGCAGGCACTGATGTGACAAGCGGCAGGGTGAATCATGAAGGATATCAGGATGTAGCGGCGCAGCTGGCTGGGCGGTTTGACTTTAAACAGGTGGCGATCACACTGAGGCAGAGTATCAGTGCGAACGATAACAACTGGGCAGCCATGTTGTATTTGGCGGAAGACAAGTCGTGCTATTTCTCAAAGCAATATCCGATACATATTGTAGACCGTGTTGGCGGCGGTGACAGCTTTGGAGCAGGGCTCATTTATGCAAGCTTAATTGAAATGGGGCCACAGGATGCGATCGAGTTTGCTGTGGCAGCTTCTTGCCTTAAGCATTCTATCGAAGGAGACTTTAACCAGGTGAATGTGGACGAAGTGCGAAAGCTTGCAGGCGGTGATGCCAGCGGTCGGGTACAGAGATAATAGACGCAGTCAACCCAAACACAGCCATAAAAAACACCTGTGTGACACGCGTGTGAAGGCTTGGAGCGCGTTAAAGTTAAGTATCTCAGAAAGCATTTTTTTCAGGCGGTTATATTTTGGGGTGAAGAAACATGGGATCATTTGAAATACGCGATCAGTTTTATTTGAATGGTGCACCGTTTAAAATCATATCCGGAAGTATTCATTATTTCCGCGTCGTACCAGAATACTGGCTTGACAGGCTGGAGAAGCTCAAAGCAATGGGCTGCAATACCGTCGAAACCTATGTACCATGGAACATGCATGAGTATGAAAAAGGCAAGTTTAACTTCGAGGGCATGCTGAACATAACGCAGTTTTTGCGTACGGCGCAGCAGCTTGGACTGTATGCGATTGTCAGACCTTCGGCTTATATATGTGCCGAATGGGAATTCGGCGGGTTGCCCGCGTGGCTTATCACAGATAACAACATGCGTATTCGGTCGCGCGAAGGCAGTTTTCTTTCGCATGTCGCATCATATTATGAAACATTGTTTTCTATTATAGCTCCCCTGCAAATTGACGCTGGCGGCCCCATCATACTCATGCAGCTAGAAAACGAGTATGGGGCATGGGGGGATGATTCTGGGTATTTAGAAGAACACAAAAAGCTAATGGAGATTAACGGACTATCCGTACCTTTGGTCACCAGCGACGGGCCATGGCGAGACGATCTTGAATGCGGCAGCCTGCGCGGTGTGCTGCCAACCGTCAATTTTGGCTCCAAAGCGAAGCAGCAGCTTTCTGTGCTGAAAAAGCATTTAAAGAAAAGCCCGTTGATGTGTATGGAGTTCTGGGTCGGATGGTTTGATTATTGGGGCTGCGGGGAGCACAACAGACGGGACGCCAATGAAATCGCGGAAGACCTCGATGAAATATTATCACAGGGCAGTGTCAATATATATATGTTCCATGGCGGAACCAGCTTCGGATTCACCAATGGTGCCAACTATTATGGACACCTGATGCCTGATGTTTCGTCTTACGATTATGATGCGCCGCTTACTGAGGATGGCCAGACCACACCCAAATTTACGGCGATGCAGACGGTTATATCAAAGCATACGCCCATACCCAAGGTCGCGTTGTCCACACAGATCAATCGTATTTGCTACGGTACGCAGCAACTTGAAGGCTCAGTGTCTTTATTCTCGGTGCTGCAGGATATCAGCAGGCCTGTTGAGAGCCTTCTGCCCATTTCGATGGAAAGTATGTCTCAGTCTTTTGGATATATCCTCTACAGGTCAACAATCAACACTGGTGATAAGATTGAGAAAATTCAATTGATGGAGGCCAATGACCGGGCGCAGGTGTTTTTAGATCAGAATCATGTTTTAACGCTAAACGATCAGGAACTGTTAACAGAGCATGTCGTCAATTGGGCTTATGCGCGAGGCGTTTGTTTGGATATACTTGTTGAAAACATGGGACGCGTGAACTTTGGCCCCTATATGTCACGTCAGTCAAAAGGCATTGCCGGATGTGTGGTCGTCAATAGCCATATCCATTCGGGATGGCTGCAATATTCTTTGCCGCTTCGAGCAGAGGATATAAACAAATTGGATTTTTCAAAAGCGTTTTTGAAGGGATTGCCAGCTTTTTACCGTTTTCAGTTTAATGCCGATAAAAAGGGAGATACCTTTTTAGACATGACCGGCTGGGGAAAGGGATGTGCTTTTCTCAACGGTTTTCATTTGGGCCGTTTTTGGGATGTTGGACCGCAGAAAAGATTGTATATCCCGGCTCCTCTTCTGAAGCACGGAGAAAATGAAATCGTTATATTCGAGACAGAAGGTAAATTTTGCAACTCGATCGCATTATATGATACACCTGATCTTGGTTGAGTGGGCGAGCTGTTAAAAGATTTAGAATGCTTTTGCAAGCGCCTGCGTAATGCATTATGACAAACATATGTGTCATTTCGTATAACACAGTATTGGTTTTTCGAATTATTCATGCAATAATGAAGCATATAGAAAATTATTATCGCGCAATTGAATAAGAACAATTCGACTGATTTTAGGTGTTGCAGTGTTATGCCGAGCATTAAACTTAACTCAATATACCAAGGAGGCAGGCATTATGAGTGAGCAAAAGAAAACAGAAGAGTATAAGGTGAGTGGCGAGGACTTGATGGCAAAGATCAAAGCAATCATCCGGGAAGGCAACGCAAGAAAGATAACAATAAAAGATAAAGATGATCACGAAATTCTAAGCTTTCCACTGACCGTAGGTGTGGTTGGTGTCGCATTGGCCCCTGTTTTTGCCGCCGTTGCAACGATCACGGCTTTGGCAACGGAATGTACGATTGTAATTGAACGATAAGAGTTTTCGGAGTACTTATGGATATAAAAGATTTATTGCCAATTGCTGTTCCCGGAATCGTTATACAGCTATTGATTATGGCTTATTATATCAAACACTGCTGGGAGAATAATGCGCTATCTCAAAAACAAAAAGCTGTATACATCGTTGCCATAGCTATATTCAATATACCGGCAGCAGCAGCTTATTTGTTTCTAACACGCAAAAGACCCGTGGATAAAAAAGAAGATTTTGCAGATGTTGAAATTGACAGCCATATCCGTCAAGGCATCTTTGTGTTGCTCATTGTCACATATGAGATTTTTGCGTTGCGCATCATCTCACAGAATATGCATAACGCGTACTACTCGCTTATCATCGCCTTGCTTGGAACCTGCTTTGTAATCATCCTCATCAATGGCTTGCTTGTGAAGAAACAGCACGTTTTGCTGTATTATCTTTTGCCCGCGCTGCAGATTTTACTTGTGATGCCGATCGAATATCTTGACAAAAGTTTGAACACACAGTTTATTATGATGGCTGTTTTAGCCGGAATTATTAACGGATTTCCGCTGCGGCTTGTCAAAATCTATTCGCTCGGCGCGTTTTGTATTTACTTGGCCATTAACATCGCAAAAGCCCTGAATATTCACGGTGCGAATGCTGATGTCATCGTCAGTTACATTTATGTGAACATCCTTTTGTTTTTGCTGGTGTTCATCACGTTCTATTCGCTAAAAAAGCAGCTGCTGGCAAACAAACGGCTGGAGACTGCGCTGGCGGCGCTTAAAGAGCAATCAGTACAGCTTGAACAAATGAGCGCAATCAAAGAGCGAACCCGAATCGCGGGGGAAATACACGATAATGTCGGCCATACATTGACCAGCGCCGTGATCTCTATTGAAGCCGGAGAAAAGCTATTGGTTCAAAACATTC